>OGEZ01000007.1_pt1 | contig 253438 bp, 214 predicted proteins | sample 1570831 | NCBI WGS metagenome assembly OGEZ01 (sample SAMEA2582059, study PRJEB24529) | metagenome | biome: Human gut stool | place: China | collected 2011 | reverse complement strand
ATGGGCGATTTTGTTAGTATGAGTAATGATGAAATCCTGCGTTTTCAGAAGATGGAAAAGCTCTTAGAAAATAAAATCTCTCGTCGTTTCAAAATCCGCAGGTTAGATAAGGACGACTTCGGCTATCTGATTGAACACCTTTACGGACAGACAGGCACTGCCTATGAAGAGTATGAGTACCATCTATCAAAGAAAAAGCTGGAACATGAAACACTGATTAAAACCTATGACCTCATTAAGCCTACTCGCTGTCTGGTGGAAGAAAAACAGCGATATTTGAAAATCCAGCAGGAAGATGAAACCGTCTATGTAGCTTACTTTACCATTAACAGCATTGTCGGAGAACTGGACTTCCCGTCCTCTGAAATCTTCTACTACCAGCAACAGCAATTTACATTCCCGATTGATACGTCAATGAATGTGGAAATTGTAGCGAATCGTAAAGCCCTATCTACTGTCCGCAATAAAAAGAAAGAACTGAAAGACTTGGATAACCACGCTTGGCAAAGTGATAATGAAACCAGCTCCAATGTGGCGGAAGCTCTGGAAAGTGTGAATGAGCTGGAAACCAATTTAGACCAAAGCAAGGAATCTATGTACAAGCTGTCTTATGTGGTAAGGGTATCAGCAAATGATCTTGACGAACTCAAACGTCGTTGTAATGAAGTGAAAGATTTTTATGACGATTTAAGCGTAAAACTGGTACGACCATTTGGGGATATGCTCGGCTTACATGAAGAATTTTTACCTGCCAGCAAGCGTTATATGAATGATTATATTCAATACGTGACCTCTGATTTCCTCGCTGGTTTAGGTTTTGGTGCTACTCAAATGCTGGGGGAAAATGAGGGGATTTATGTTGGCTACAGCTTAGATACTGGACGCAATGTCTATCTGAAACCTGCTCTTGCCAGTCAAGGGGTTAAGGGTTCAGTAACCAATGCGTTAGCGTCGGCTTTTGTTGGTTCGCTGGGTGGTGGTAAATCCTTTGCGAATAACCTTATCGTCTATTATGCGGTGCTTTATGGGGCACAAGCAGTGATTGTAGACCCAAAAGCAGAACGTGGCAGATGGAAAGAAACCTTGCCAGAGATTTCCCATGAAATCAATATCGTCACTCTGACTTCTGATGAGAAAAACAAAGGCTTACTTGACCCTTATGTGATTATGAAAAATCCCAAAGATTCTGAATCACTGGCTATTGATATTCTGACATTCCTTACGGGGATTTCCTCTCGTGATGGGGAACGCTTCCCAATCCTTAGAAAAGCCATTCGTGCAGTAACCAATAGTGAAGTACGAGGGTTGATGAAAGTGATTGAGGAATTACGGGTTGAGAATACGCCACTAAGTACCAGTATAGCCGACCATATCGAAAGTTTTACAGACTATGACTTTGCACATTTATTATTCAGTAATGGTTATGTGGAGCAGTCTATCAGCTTAGAAAAACAACTGAACATTATACAGGTTGCGGACTTGGTACTTCCCGACAAGGAAACTTCCTTTGAGGAATATACCACTATGGAGCTTTTATCCGTTGCTATGCTGATTGTCATTAGTACCTTTGCTTTAGACTTTATCCATACAGACCGAAGCATTTTCAAGATTGTAGATTTAGACGAAGCATGGAGCTTTTTACAGGTAGCACAAGGAAAAACACTATCTATGAAGCTGGTTCGGGCTGGTCGTGCTATGAACGCTGGGGTATATTTCGTGACCCAAAATACAGACGACCTCTTAGATGAAAAACTGAAAAATAACCTCGGCTTAAAATTTGCATTTCGTTCCACTGACCTTAACGAGATTAAAAAGACCTTAGCCTTTTTTGGTGTAGACCCAGAGGACGAAAACAATCAGAAGCGATTGCGTGATTTGGAAAACGGGCAATGCCTTATCAGTGATTTATATGGTCGTGTCGGTGTGATACAGTTCCACCCTGTATTTGAAGAACTGCTCCATGCCTTTGATACCAGACCACCTGTGCGAAAAGAGGTGTAAATGTGAAACCATCAATAGTAAACAGAATAAAATCAAACTGGACGCTGAAACGTCTAGGTAAAGTGGCAATGACAGTGGCTTTCACACTTGTGATTGCCATTTTTCTTTTAGCCATGCTGGGAACGGTGGTTCAAGCTGCGGGCTTGGTAGATGATACGGTCAATGTGGCAAATGAATACAGCCGATACCCACTTGAAAACTATCAACTGGATTTTTATGTGGATAATAGCTGGGGCTGGCTTCCGTGGAACTGGTCGGACGGGATTGGAAAACAGGTCATGTATGGACTATATGCCATTACCAATTTTATTTGGACAATCAGTTTGTATGTTTCCAATGCGACAGGTTACTTAGTACAGGAAGCCTATTCCTTAGACTTCATTTCCGCTACAGCAGATTCCATTGGTAAGAATATGCAGACCTTAGCTGGTGTGAGTGCAAACGGATTTTCAACAGAGGGTTTCTATGTTGGATTCCTCTTACTCTTGATTTTGGTTCTTGGGGTTTATGTTGCCTATACGGGACTGATAAAGAGAGAAACCACAAAGGCAATTCATGCCATTATGAATTTTGTGCTGGTGTTTATCCTATCGGCTTCCTTTATTGCCTACGCTCCCGACTACATAAAAAAAATCAATGACTTTTCATCAGACATCAGTAATGCCAGTTTATCACTTGGCACGAAGATTGTCATGCCCCATTCCGATAGTCAAGGCAAGGACAGCGTGGACTTAATCAGAGATAGCCTGTTTTCCATACAGGTTCAGCAACCGTGGCTACTGCTTCAATACAACAGTTCAGACATTGAAAGTATCGGTATTGACCGTGTGGAAAGCCTGCTCTCCACCAGCCCAGATTCCAACAATGGCGAAGACAGAGAAAAAATTGTTGCGGAAGAAATTGAAGACAGAAGCAATACCAATCTAACCATTACAAAGACCATTAACCGTTTAGGTACAGTCTTCTTCCTATTTGTCTTCAATATTGGGATTTCCATATTTGTATTCCTATTAACAGGAATCATGATTTTCTCGCAGGTACTTTTTATCATCTATGCTATGTTTCTGCCTGTGAGCTTTATTTTAAGCATGATTCCATCATTTGATGGTATGTCAAAACGAGCCATAACAAAGCTCTTTAATACCATTTTGACACGAGCTGGAATCACATTGATTATTACGACAGCATTTAGTATTTCAACCATGCTCTATACCTTATCGGCTGGTTATCCGTTCTTTTTGATTGCTTTTCTACAGATTGTGACCTTTGCAGGAATCTACTTCAAGCTGGGCGATTTAATGAGTATGTTTTCTCTACAGAGTAACGATTCTCAAAGTGTGGGAAGTCGTGTGATGAGAAAACCTCGTATGCTTATGCACGCTCACATGCACCGTCTACAGCGGAAACTTGGACGTTCCATGACTACTCTAGGGGCTGGGTCTGCCATTGTTACAGGTAAAAAAGGACAGTCGGGTTCGGGGAGTTCTGCAAGGACACAAGCAGATCACTCCCGACCAGACGGAAAGGAAAAATCAACACTTGGAAAACGTATCGGTCAAACCATCGGTACAGTAGCTGATACCAAAGACAGAATGGTAGACACTGCTAGTGGTTTGAAAGAACAGGTTAAAGATTTGCCGACCAATGCAAGATATGCAGTATATCAAGGAAAATCCAAAGTAAAAGAGAATGTCCGTGATTTAACCAGTAGTATTTCTCAAACCAAAGCGGACAGAGCCAGTGGACGCAAGGAACAGCAGGAACAAAGGCGAAAAACCATTGCGAAGCGTCGCTCTGAAATGGAACAGGTCAAACAGAAAAAACAGCCTGCTTCTTCTGTTCATGAAAGACCGACTACAAGACAAGAACAATATCATGATGAACAGACCTCAAAACAGTCTAATATTCAGACTTCATATAAGGAATCTCAACAAGCCAAACAAGAGCGTCCAGCAGTTAAGTCCGATTTTTCAAGTCCAAAAGTGGAACGCCAAGGCAATACCGTTCAAGAAAAAACCGTTCAAAAGCCAGCAACTTCAACCACTACAGCAGATAGAACTTCACAACGTCCAATCACAAAAGAACGTCCGTCTACTGTTCAAAGAGTACCACTACAAAATACAAGAAGTAGACCACCAATCAAAACCGCCACCATTAAGAAAGTCGGTAAGAAACCATGAAGTTGAAAACTTTAGTGATTGGTGGTTCTGGATTATTCTTGATGGTCTTCTCACTGCTTCTGTTTGTTGCCATTTTATTTTCAGATGAACAGGACAGCGGAATTTCCAATATTCATTATGGAGGTGTGAATGTTTCCGCAGAAGTGCTGGCTCATAAGCCTATGGTAGAAAAATATGCCAAAGAATATGGCGTTGAAGAATATGTCAACATACTTCTTGCGATTATACAGGTGGAATCGGGCGGTACTGCGGAAGATGTTATGCAGTCCTCGGAATCCCTCGGTCTTCCACCTAATTCATTGAGTACAGAAGAATCCATTAAGCAAGGTGTGAAGTATTTCAGTGAATTATTAGCCAGTAGCGAAAGGCTCAGTGTAGATTTAGAATCGGTTATCCAGTCCTACAATTATGGTGGTGGTTTCTTAGGGTATGTGGCTAATCGTGGAAATAAATATACCTTTGAACTGGCTCAAAGTTTCTCAAAAGAGTATTCAGGTGGCGAAAAAGTGTCTTACCCCAATCCCATAGCCATACCTATCAATGGGGGCTGGCGATACAACTATGGCAATATGTTTTATGTGCAACTGGTAACGCAGTATCTTGTCACAACAGAGTTTGATGATGATACGGTACAAGCCATCATGGACGAAGCACTGAAATATGAGGGCTGGCGATACGTTTACGGTGGAGCTTCCCCGACTACTTCTTTTGATTGTAGCGGACTGACACAATGGACGTATGGAAAAGCTGGAATTAACTTACCACGAACCGCACAACAGCAATATGATGTGACCCAGCATATCCCACTATCGGAAGCACAAGCTGGCGATTTGGTTTTCTTTCATTCTACCTATAACGCTGGCTCTTATATTACTCATGTTGGGATATACCTTGGCAATAACCGTATGTTTCATGCAGGCGACCCAATCGGTTATGCCGACTTAACAAGCCCCTACTGGCAACAGCATTTAGTGGGAGCAGGACGAATCAAACAATGAGAAAGGAAGATTTAATGATGAAATTTAGAAAAAATCAGAATAAAGAAAAACAGATACCAAAGGAAAAGAAACCTCGTGTCTACTATAAGGTCAATCCTCATAAAAAGGTTGTGATTGCCTTGTGGGTACTTTTAGGGCTTAGTTTCAGCTTTGCGATATTCAAGCACTTTACAGCTATAGATACTCATACTATTCACGAAACAACTATCATAGAAAAGGAATACGTTGATACTCATCATGTAGAAAATTTTGTAGAGAACTTTGCGAAAGTCTACTATTCATGGGAGCAATCCGATAAGTCCATTGATAATCGAATGGAAAGTCTAAAAGGCTATCTGACAGATGAACTTCAAGCTCTCAATGTTGATACAGTACGCAAAGATATTCCTGTATCGTCTTCTGTAAGAGGATTTCAGATATGGACGGTAGAGCCAACTGGCGACAATGAGTTTAATGTAACCTACAGTGTAGACCAGCTCATTACAGAGGGAGAAAATACAAAGACCGTCCACTCTGCTTATATAGTGAGTGTCTATGTAGATGGTTCTGGAAATATGGTACTGGTTAAGAATCCGACCATTACCAACATACCTAAGAAATCAAGTTATAAACCAAAAGCCATTGAAAGTGAGGGGACGGTTGATTCCATTACAACCAATGAAATCAATGAGTTTTTAACGACGTTCTTCAAGCTCTATCCTACAGCGACAGCCAGTGAACTTTCCTACTATGTGAATGACGGGATATTAAAACCAATCGGAAAAGAGTACATCTTTCAAGAACTGGTAAATCCTATTCACAATCGTAAGGATAATCAAGTCACGGTATCGCTGACAGTGGAGTATATCGACCAGCAGACCAAAGCAACGCAGGTATCTCAATTTGATTTGGTACTTGAAAAGAACGGGAGTAATTGGAAGATTATAGAATAACAAATATTGGTACATTATTACAGCTATTTTGTAATCACGTACTCTCTTTGATAAAAAATTGGAGATTCCTTTACAAATATGCTCTTACGTGCTATTATTTAAGTATCTATTTAAAAGGAGTTAATAAATATGCGGCAAGGTATTCTTAAATAAACTGTCAATTTGATAGCGGGAACAAATAATTAGATGTCCTTTTTTAGGAGGGCTTAGTTTTTTGTACCCAGTTTAAGAATACCTTTATCATGTGATTCTAAAGTATCCAGAGAATATCTGTATGCTTTGTATACCTATGGTTATGCATAAAAATCCCAGTGATAAAAGTATTTATCACTGGGATTTTTATGCCCTTTTGGGTTTTTGAATGGAGGAAAATCACATGAAAATTATTAATATTGGAGTTTTAGCTCATGTTGATGCAGGAAAAACTACCTTAACAGAAAGCTTATTATATAACAGTGGAGCGATTACAGAATTAGGAAGCGTGGACAAAGGTACAACGAGGACGGATAATACGCTTTTAGAACGTCAGAGAGGAATTACAATTCAGACAGGAATAACCTCTTTTCAGTGGGAAAATACGAAGGTGAACATCATAGACACGCCAGGACATATGGATTTCTTAGCAGAAGTATATCGTTCATTATCAGTTTTAGATGGGGCAATTCTACTGATTTCTGCAAAAGATGGCGTACAAGCACAAACTCGTATATTATTTCATGCACTTAGGAAAATGGGGATTCCCACAATCTTTTTTATCAATAAGATTGACCAAAATGGAATTGATTTATCAACGGTTTATCAGGATATTAAAGAGAAACTTTCTGCCGAAATTGTAATCAAACAGAAGGTAGAACTGTATCCTAATATGTGTGTGACGAACTTTACCGAATCTGAACAATGGGATACGGTAATAGAGGGAAACGATGACCTTTTAGAGAAATATATGTCCGGTAAATCATTAGAAGCATTGGAACTCGAACAAGAGGAAAGCATAAGATTTCAGAATTGTTCTCTGTTCCCTCTTTATCATGGAAGTGCAAAAAACAATATAGGGATTGATAACCTTATAGAAGTGATTACGAATAAATTTTATTCATCAACACATCGAGGTCCGTCTGAACTTTGCGGAAATGTTTTCAAAATTGAATATACAAAAAAAAGACAACGTCTTGCATATATACGCCTTTATAGTGGAGTACTACATTTACGAGATTCGGTTAGAGTATCAGAAAAAGAAAAAATAAAAGTTACAGAAATGTATACTTCAATAAATGGTGAATTATGTAAGATTGATAGAGCTTATTCTGGAGAAATTGTTATTTTGCAAAATGAGTTTTTGAAGTTAAATAGTGTTCTTGGAGATACAAAACTATTGCCACAGAGAAAAAAGATTGAAAATCCGCACCCTCTACTACAAACAACTGTTGAACCGAGTAAACCTGAACAGAGAGAAATGTTGCTTGATGCCCTTTTGGAAATCTCAGATAGTGATCCGCTTCTACGATATTACGTGGATTCTACGACACATGAAATTATACTTTCTTTCTTAGGGAAAGTACAAATGGAAGTGATTAGTGCACTGTTGCAAGAAAAGTATCATGTGGAGATAGAACTAAAAGAGCCTACAGTCATTTATATGGAGAGACCGTTAAAAAATGCAGAATATACCATTTACATCGAAGTGCCGCCAAATCCTTTCTGGGCTTCCATTGGTTTATCTGTATCACCGCTTCCGTTGGGAAGTGGAATGCAGTATGAGAGCTCGGTTTCTCTTGGATACTTAAATCAATCATTTCAAAATGCAGTTATGGAAGGGATACGCTATGGTTGCGAACAAGGATTATATGGTTGGAATGTGACGGATTGTAAAATCTGTTTTAAGTACGGTTTATACTATAGCCCTGTTAGTACTCCAGCAGATTTTCGGATGCTTGCTCCTATTGTATTGGAACAAGTCTTAAAAAAAGCTGGAACAGAATTGTTAGAGCCATATCTTAGTTTTAAAATTTATGCGCCACAGGAATATCTTTCACGAGCATACAACGATGCTCCTAAATATTGTGCGAACATCGTAGACACTCAATTGAAAAATAATGAGGTCATTCTTAGTGGAGAAATCCCTGCTCGGTGTATTCAAGAATATCGTAGTGATTTAACTTTCTTTACAAATGGACGTAGTGTTTGTTTAACAGAGTTAAAAGGGTACCATGTTACTACCGGTGAACCTGTTTGCCAGCCCCGTCGTCCAAATAGTCGGATAGATAAAGTACGATATATGTTCAATAAAATAACTTAGTGTATTTTATGTTGTTATATAAATATGGTTTCTTGTTAAATAAGATGAAATATTTTTTAATAAAGATTTGAATTAAAGTGTAAAGGAGGAGATAGTTATTATAAACTACAAGTGGATATTGTGTCCTGTATGTGGAAATAAAACACGATTAAAGATAAGGGAAGATACTGAATTAAAAAAATTCCCCCTCTATTGTCCGAAATGCAGACAAGAAAATTTAATTGAAATAAAGCAGTTCAAAGTAACTGTGATTACAGAGCCAGACGCAAAGACGCAGAGCCGATAAAATGAGATTAATACAATCTCATTTTATCGGCTCTTTCCGTTATGTATGGATTCTTTTAATTAGTCTTCGATGTTTCTTGCTTCGTTGATACCGCTGGCTAAAGATTCCATTAAGGATAGTTCTTTGTCTGTAAAGCTATCCATGTATTTCTCTATCTGTAATCGTCGGGTGCTTTTTACCAAGTTATTAGCAGGTAGGGGTCCCGAGCGCCTACGAGGAATTTGTATCGATAAGAAATAGATTTAAAAATTTCGCTGTTATTTTGTACAATAAGGATAAATTTGAATGGTACCATAAACGACCGTTTATGGTACCTTTTCATTTTCCTGCTTTTTCTAAATGTTTTTTAAGTAAATCAAGTACCAAAATCCGTTCCTTTTTCATAGTTCCTATATAGTTATACTTAATGAGTTATGGTACATTTAAATTATAAAATTAAGGAGGTTTTTTTATGATTTTTGGCTATGCTCGAGTGAGTACGGATGATCAAAATCTTAGTTTACAAATTGATGCACTTACTCATTATGGAATTGATAAATTATTTCAAGAAAAAGTAACTGGTGCGAAAAAAGACCGACCGCAATTAGAAGAAATGATCAACCTACTACGTGAAGGAGATTCTGTTGTCATTTACAAGTTAGATCGAATTTCACGATCAACTAAACATTTGATTGAACTTTCTGAATTATTTGAAGAACTTAGTGTCAATTTTATATCTATTCAAGATAACGTAGATACTTCAACGTCTATGGGAAGATTCTTTTTCCGAGTTATGGCTAGTTTAGCAGAACTGGAACGGGATATTATTATTGAACGAACTAACTCTGGTCTTAAGGCAGCCAGAGTCCGAGGAAAAAAAGGGGGCCGTCCAAGTAAAGGTAAGCTATCAATTGATTTAGCTTTAAAAATGTATGACAGCAAAGAGTATTCTATTCGTCAAATTCTTGATGCCTCTAAATTAAGCAAAACAACCTTTTACCGTTACCTCAATAAAAGGAATGCTTAAGATATGGCTATGAAAAGAATTTTAACTACTTCACAGCGTGAACAACTTCTTTCTGTAGACCACTTATCAGAAGAGGATTTTAAAGCGTATTTTAGTTTTTCTGATTATGATCTGGAGGTTATTAATCAACACCGTGGAAAGGTCAATAAACTAGGATTTGCGATACAACTTTGTTTGGCCCGGTATCCTGGGTGTTCTTTAAGTAATTGGCCGATTAAATCAACCAGACTAACTTCTTATGTGAGTCGACAGCTCCATCTTGATGCAATTGATTTAAATTCATATGATCATAGAAATACACGTGCAAATCACTTCAACGAGATCTTAGAAGTATTCAACTATCATCGATTCGGTAGTGCTAATACACAAAAACAGTTAATAGAATATTTAATTGAACTAGCTTTAGAAAATGATGACTCTATCTATCTAATGAAAAAAACAATTGATTTCTTAACTCGAAAAAGAATTATTTTTCCATCTATAGCTACACTTGAAGACATTATAAGCCGCTGTCGAGATAAAGCAGAAAACAACTTATTTTCAATATTACTCTGTTCATTAACAGATATACAAATTGAAAAACTAGAGAGTTTGTTTCAAATTTATGAAGAGACGAAAATAACTAAACTCGCTTGGCTAAAAGACATTCCAGGTAAGGCAAATCCAGAAAGCTTTATGAGTATTTGTAAAAAAGTGGAAGTGATTGCTTCCATGGGACTCGGGACAATTAATGTCTCCCATATTAATCGGAACAGGTTTCTTCAGCTAGCTAGACTAGGGGAAAATTATGATGCATATGACTTCTCCCGTTTTGAGCTTGAAAAAAGATACTCTTTACTTATTGCTTTTTTAGTCAATCATCATCAATATCTGATCGATCAACTGATTGAGATTAATGACCGCATTTTAGCAAGTATTAAACGCAAAGGGACACGTGATTCACAAGAACAGTTAAAAGAAAAAGGAAAATTGGCTACTAAAAAATTGGAACATTATGCTTCTTTAATTGATGCTCTTCACTTTGCAAAAGATAATGATAGTAATCCTTTTGACGAAATTGAACGAATCATGCCTTGGGAAGATTTAGTACAAGATGGAGAAGAAGCTAAAAAAATTACAGGTAATAAAAATCATGGCTATTTAGAAATGGTTCGAAATAAAGCTAATTACCTCCGAAGATACACGCCAATGTTATTGAGGACCCTTTCGTTCAAAGCAACTCCGGCAGCAAATCCAGTCCTCATGGCCCTAACTCAACTAACTGATTTACACAATAGTGGTAAAAGAAAAATACCGGCAGATACTTCTACTGATTTTGTGAGTAAAAAATGGAAAAGCCTTGTTCGGCCAGAAGAGGGGAAAATAGATCGGTCTTACTATGAGTTAGTAGCTTTCACCGAGCTAAAGAACAATATTCGATCAGGAGATATTTCAGTTGAAGGAAGTATGATCCATCGAAATATTGATGATTACTTAGTTGATTTATCTGCTTGTATTGATTCAGAAACTATTCCAGACACGTTTGAGGACTATTTAAAGGATCGGGAAATAATTTTAGATTTACAGCTTCAATTTTATTCGACAGTTGATAAGAGAATTTCAAGAGCAAACCTTAAAAAGTTGGAAAAAGTTACACCTAGCGAAGCAGAAATATATAGAAAAAAACTTTATTCAATAATTCCTAAGATAAGGCTTAGTGATCTTTTAATTGAGGTGGACAGTTGGACCAACTTTTCACAAGAATTTAGTCATGATTCTACAGGGAAACCGCCGAGTGAACAAGAAAGAAAAATTATTTTTGCTGCTTTGCTGGGTTTAGGGATGAATATTGGTCTTGAAAAAATGGCCCAATCAACTCCTGGAATTTCTTATTCTCAGTTAGCCAATGCCAAACAATGGCGCTTTTATAAAGAAGCTCTGACTCGTGCTCAATCTGTTTTGGTTAATTATCAGTTAAAGCTTCCTGTTGCAGACTTTTGGGGTGAAGGAAAAACCACTGCTTCAGACGGAATGCGCGTCCCAGTGGGCGTCTCAGCTCTAAAATCCGATGTTAATCCACATTACAAAAGTATGGAAAAAGGAGCTACAATGATTCGATCAATAAATGATAGGCATACGACTCATCATATCGAGGTTGCTTCAACTAATACAAGGGAAGCTACTCATACCCTTGATGGCCTACTTTATCATGAAACAGATCTAGATATTGAGGAACATTTTACTGATACAAATGGGTATTCTGATCAGGTGTTTGGAATGACCGCATTACTAGGCTTTGATTTTGAACCTCGCATCAGAAATATAAAAAAATCACAATTATTTTCTATCAAATCACCTTCCTACTACCCTAACTTATCAGAAGATATAAGCGGAAAAATCAATGTAAAAATTATTGAAGAAAACTATGATGAAATTAAACGAATCGCCTATTCGATTCAAACAGGAAAAGTATCTAGTTCTTTACTATTAGGAAAGCTAGGCTCATACGCACGTAAGAATAGAGTAGCTCTTGCACTGAGAGAACTAGGTCGCATTGAAAAGAGCATTTTTATGATAGATTATATTACAGATAGTGAGCTACGGCGAAGGATCACTCATGGACTAAATAAGACAGAAGCGATTAATGCTTTAGCTAGAGAACTATTTTTTGGGCGACGCGGAAAATTTATGGAGCGCGATATTCGCCGACAACTTCAAAGTGCTAGTGCGCTTAATGTGTTAATAAATGCAATAAGTATATGGAACGCCGTCTACTTACAAGCAGCTTATAATTATCTCGTCAAAATAGATCCCGAAGTAACTAAGTATATGAAGCATGTATCTCCTATTAATTGGGAGCATATCACTTTTCTTGGAGAGTATAAATTTGACTTGTTATCTATTCCTAAACACTTAAGAGAATTGAATATAAAAAATAAATAGGCCTTGAAACATTGGTTTAGTGGGAATTTGTACCCCTTATCGATACAAATTCCCACTAAGCGCTCGGGACCCCAGGTAAGAAAAATTCATCAACGGAAACATGAAGTAACGATACAAGGTCATAAAGAACTTGTATGCTGGGGTGTTGCCCTTTATTTTCAATATTAGTTAAGTACCGTGGGTCAATTTCAATCAATGCTCCCACTTGTTCACGAGTTAAACCTCGTTTCAATCGAGCTTCTTTAATGGCTAAACCAAAGGCTCTAAAATCATATTTATCTTCTTTTTTACGCATAGTAGACCACCTCTATACATTTTATTGTTCCTACTGAATTAAAAACAGGTATAGAAAAACGTGTTATATGGTTTATAGGTTTATATTTAATAAAAAGCACTACTAAACGCCAATAAAAAAAACCGTTATATGGTAGTGCTATTTACGCTGTTAAAATATTGTATATTACTTCCAAATGGCGGTTTGTTGGAGGTCAACGTCGCCATGAAGTACATCATATACAATAAATTTCCTTACATTGGGTTCTTGTCAAAAAAAGTCGTCTATCTGCAATAGATAAGTACGTCCACCAATGTGGTTTTATAAATCATATAGATAGAATAACAGAAGCATGTAAACAGAGAAATAAATCTGTTTATATGCTTTTTTGGCTATTCAGAACTTTTTTACAAAGTTTATTTATCAGTAATGCAACAAATCCCCCTTTCACATTGGGACTAAGAGTGAAAGGAGATAAACGAGCAAGGCTCACTTCCTTTCCTAGACAGAAAGGGGGTGAGAAACATGAAACCATCTTCTTTTCAGACCACAATAGAAAATCAGTTTGACTATATCTGTAAACGTGCTATGGAAGACGAGCGAAAGAATTATATGCTTTATCTTTCAAGGATTGCAAAGCGTGAGGTGTCCTTTTCGGATGTTGGCGATTATCTTGTTAGCCAGTTTGCGACAACAGATAACTATTCAACTGACTTTCAGATTTTTACACTCAATGGGTTATCAGTAGGCGTTGAAAATGATTTGTTGAGTGAAGCATTACGTGAGTTGCCAGACAAGAAACGTGAAATTCTACTGCTGTTTTACTTTATGGACATGAGCGATTCAGAAATTGCAGACCTGTTGAAATTGAACCGTTCTACTGTCTATCGGCATAGAACCAGTGGACTAGCCTTAATTAAAAAGTTTATGGAGGAATTTGAAGAATGAAAACACAATATCCTATGATTCCCTTTCCTCTCATTGTAAAGGCAACAGATGGCGATACCGAAGCGATTAACCAGATTCTACATCATTACAGAGGGTACATAACGAAGCGTTCCCTACGACTTATGAAAGATGAATATGGCAATCAAAGTATGGTCGTTGATGAAGTCTTACGTGGAAGAATGGAAACCAGACTGATTACAAAGATTTTGTCATTTGAAATTAAGTAATATCCTCTCTCCTTTCGTGGAAGCGTGCTAAACCATTCCACGCTTCCCGAACAGGGAGGTTTGTTATTCCACCAAAGCATATTGAGCTTTCAATGTGTTTTGATAGGCTAACGAGCCATTGTTCTTTGAAAACTGAATAAAAGTAATCGAATACGTTTCGATAAGAAAAGAGCCAACGGAACTAACCGCCATGACCTATCTTATAAAGATAGCGAGCGATTCATGTTAGTGATCCGAGAAGCAATCTTTAGCAGGATTGCCTGCAACGACATTCTTATCGTGATAATGATACTCCCATACAGTCAATAGTCCGAGCGTGATAAAACCGTCGCAGGCAATGAGTATGGCTACATGAGAACCATGCAGGGGTGGAACTCCCGTGAGCTTTGCTAAAGCTGTTCGATTGCTGGTAAAACAACTTTTATGAAATCCAAATAAGTGATTTGGAAAGGAGGATTTTATGAAGCAGACTGACATTCCTATTTGGGAACGTTATACCCTAACCATTGAAGAAGCGTCAAAATATTTTCGTATTGGCGAAAACAAGCTACGACGCTTGGCAGAGGAAAATAAAAATGCAAATTGGCTGATTATGAATGGCAATCGTATTCAGATTAAACGAAAACAATTTAAAAAAATTATAGATACATTGGACGCAATCTAGCGTCGCCAAAGGGTCTTGTATATGATAAAATAGTATTAAGTCGTATCAAGGCTCTTTCCATAAAGGAAAGGAGCAAATGCCATGTCAGAAAAAAGACGTGACAATAAAGGTCGAATCTTAAAGACTGGAGAGAGCCAACGAAAAGACGGAAGATACTTATACAAATATATAGATTCATTTGGAGAACCGCAATTTGTTTACTCGTGGAAACTTGTGGCTACAGACCGAGTACCAGCAGGAAAGCGTGATTGTATCTCACTTAGAGAGAAAATCGCAGAGTTACAGAAAGACATTCATGATGGTATTGATGTTGTAGGAAAGAAAATGACACTCTGCCAGCTTTACGCAAAACAGAACGCTCAAAGACCAAAGGTTAGAAAAAACACTGAAACTGGACGCAAATATCTTATGGATATTTTGAAGAAAGACAAGTTAGGTGTAAGAAGTATTGACAGTATTAAGCCATCAGACGCTAAAGAATGGGCTATTAGAATGAGTGAAAATGGTTATGCTTATCAAACCATCAATAACTACAAACGTTCTTTAAAGGCTTCATTCTATATTGCTATACAAGATGATTGTGTTCGGAAGAATCCATTTGACTTTCAACTGAAAGCAGTTCTTGATGATGATACTGTCCCTAAGACCGTACTAACAGAAGAACAGGAAGAAAAACTGTTAGCCTTTGCAAAAGCTGATAAAACCTACAGCAAAAATTATGATGAAATTCTGATACTCTTAAAAACAGGTCTTCGTATTTCAGAGTTTGGTGGTTTGACACTTCCAGATTTAGATTTTGAGAATCGTCTTGTCAATATAGACCATCAGCTATTGAGAGATACTGAAATTGGGTACTACATTGAAACACCAAAGACCAAAAGTGGCGAACGTCAAGTTCCTATGGTTGAAGAAGCCTATCAAGCATTTAAGCGAGTGTTAGCGAATCGAAAGAATGATAAGCGTGTTGAGATTGATGGATATAGTGATTTCCTCTTTCTTAATAGAAAGAACTATCCAAAAGTGGCAAGTGATTACAACGGCATGATGAAAGGTCTTGTTAAGAAATACAATAAGTATAACGAGGATAAATTGCCACACATCACTCCACATAGTTTGCGACATACATTCTGTACCAACTATGCAAATGCAGGAATGAATCCAAAGGCATTACAGTACATTATGGGACATGCTAATATAGCCATGACGCTGAACTATTACGCACATGCAACATTCGATTCTGCAATGGCAGAAATGAAACGCTTGAATAAAGAGAAGCAACAGGAGCGTCTTGTTGCTTAGTAGTACAAATGAATTTACTACTTATTTACCACTTCTGACAGCTAAGACATGAGGAAATATGCAAAGAAACGTGAAGTATCTTCCTACAGTAAAAATACTCGAAAGCACATAGAATAAGGCTTTACGAGCATTTAAGAAAATATAAAAAGATAATTAGAAATTTATACTTTGTTTCAAAGAAACAAAAGCTTGTCGACACCTACTTTAGTAACTATTGACAAGCTTTTTTTCTCGAATAAAAAAGAAGGCCGATAGACCTTCTTATCTGAAACACTGTAGTGTGTTTATTTAGATTTGATGTAGTTAACACCATCTGCTTTAGGTGCAACGGCTTTACCGAAGAAAGCAGCCAAGACAATAATTGTCAAGATATATGGTGCAATTTGCAAATACACATTTGGTACATGTGAAATAAGTGGAAGCTGTTTTCCAATGATTGCCAATGATTGTGACAATCCAAAGAACAAACTTGAAAGCATAGCTCCGATTGGACTCCAACGACCAAAAATCATAGCAGCCAAGGCGATGAAACCAGGACCTGCAATTGTTGTAACAGCAAAGTTGTTAGAGATGGATTGTGCATAAACTGCACCACCAACACCACCAAGGAAACCTGAAATCATAACGCCATAGTAGCGCATACGATAAACGTTAATACCAAGTGTATCCGCTGCCTGTGGGTGCTCACCAACTGAACGAAGTCGCAAACCAAAGCGTGTCTTGAAGATAAGCCACCATGATGCTACTGAAACCAAGATAGCAACATACGCTACCAAAGAAACATTAGTGAAGAAAACTTTACCCAAGAAAGGAATATGATCCAAGATCGGGAATGATACAGTCTTAAAGTTATGACTGATAGCAGGTGTTTGACCAGCACCATAGATAACACGTGTCAAGAAGACCGCCAAAGATGGTGCGATAAGGTTCAACACTGTACCAGAGACAACATGGTCAGCACGAAAGTTAATTGTCGCAACCGCATGGAGCAATGAATAGAGAACACCAATTAGACCTGCTACAATCGCAGCAATCCAAGGTGTCGCATTTCCAAAACTTTCTGCAAAGGTCAAGTTAAAGAGAACACCTGCGAAAGCACCTATTACCATAATTCCTTCAAGGCCGACATTTACGATACCGCCTCGTTCAGAGAAAGTTCCACCGATACTTGTAAAAATCAATGGTGCTGAGTATTTCAACATAGAGGCAACGATCAAGGCTATAATTGTAATAAAGTCCATATTAGTTTTGTCCTCCTTTAGCTTTCACTGATTTATGACGAGGGCGAACCCAATATCTAATGATGTAGTTAGCACCAACAAAGAAGATAATCAAGGCTGAAACAACATCAATGATTTCAGGTGGCACGCCAATCATACCACTCTTACCAATAGACAAGACACCATAAAGAAGGGCGGCAAATGGAATACCGATAGGTGAGTTAGACGCTAAAAGCGCAACCGCCATACCGTTCCAACCGATAGCCAATGAAGCGTTTTGAACGAAGACATTTTGGAATGTACCAAGTCCTTCTACTGTTCCTCCAAGACCACATAGAGCACCTGAGATAATCATTGACATGATAATAACACGTTTAGATGACATCCCTGCATACTCTGATGCATGAGGATTAAGACCTACAGATGTAATTTCAAAACCAGTTGTTGTTTTCTTAAGCAAGAACCAAACTAAGAAGGCAGCAGCAAGAGCAAGGAAGAAACCAATATTGAAACGCGAACCACCAGTTATTTGAGATAAGAACTCTGTTTGATAACTAGCTGAGGCTACAACCTTGTTAGATGCTTCTGAAGAACGCAACATATCAGCTGTAAACCCAAAGCGAATAATATTGTTTGCCACATACAAAATGATGTAGTTCATCATGATGGTTACAATGACCTCACTTGTTCCCAAGTAAGCACGGAGAATACCTGGAATAGCCCCAGCGATACCACCTGCAACCAAACCAATAATGACTGTACAGATAACTGAAACCACCTTTGGCAAATCAGGGAATGACAAGGCAAACCATACAGCAGAAACCCATCCTGCCAAGGCCTGTCCTGGTAAACCAACGTTAAAGAAACCTGCCTTAGATGCAACAGCGAATCCAAGTGCAATCAGAATCAGCGGACTCATGGCACGAAGAATTTCACCAATATTTTTCAATGAACCAAAGGCCGTTGTAAAGAGATCGTAGTAAGCCCAGAATGGATCATAACCGAAGATTAACATCAAAACGGCTCCAATCAGCATTCCCAAGAGGACAGCAATTAAAGGAACTGCCCAATTTTGTACTTTTTTAGACATTTGCTTCCTCCTTATTCAATTGTCCACCAGCCATAAGAATACCAAGATCTTGCTTATTCGTTTCAGCAGGATCTAGAATTCCCTGAATTGCGCCATCATAGATAACCGCAATTCTGTCTGACATATCAAGAATTTCATCCAATTCAAAGCTGACAACAATAACAGCCTTACCTTTATCACGTTCAGCGATAATACGTTTACGGATGTACTCAATAGCACCAACATCAAGACCACGAGTTGGTTGACTTACAATAAGAAGTTCTGGGTCACGGTCAATCTCACGAGCGATAACAGCTTTCTGTTGGTTACCACCTGACAATTCACCACCAGCAATTAATTCTCCCGCACCACGAACATCAAATTCTTTCATCAATTCACGCGCTTTTGCATTGATGACACTATAGTTCAAGATACCATTCTTAGAATTTGGTTCTTTGTAGTAGGTTTGAAGAGCAATATTTTCAGCAACTGTCATTTCAAGGACCATACCATCACGGTGACGATCTTCAGGAATATGACCAACACTCATTTCAGTAATCTGACGCGTTGTCTTATGAATAATCGATTCACCCTTGATGGTAATATCACCTGACTTAACTTTACGAAGTCCTGTAATCGCTTGGACAAGTTCTGTCTGACCATTGCCATCGATACCGGCAATACCGATGATTTCACCAGCTCGAACATCCAATGACAAGTTTTTAACAGCAGGAACTCCACGGTTCTCGTTAACCACCAAATCTTTAATAGAAAGAACAACTTCTTTCGGATTTGAAGGAATTTTCTCTGTTTTGAAGGAAACCTGATGGCCAACCATCATTTCAGCCAAGTCAGCATTTGTTGACCCTTCAATCGTTACTGTATCAATTGATTTACCACGTCTAATGACAGTGACACGATCAGATACTGCACGGATTTCATCCAACTTATGTGTAATCAGAATAATCGACTTGCCTTCCTTAACCAAGGTCTTCATAATGTTTAGAAGTTCAGTAATTTCAGACGGAGTCAATACCGCAGTCGGTTCATCGAAGATCAAGATATCAGCCCCACGATACAGAGTCTTAAGGATTTCAACACGTTGTTGAGCACCAACAGAGATATCTGCTACTTTGGCAGTTGGATCTACTGCAAGACCATATCTTTCAGAGAGTTCAGTAATTTCCTTGATAGCCTTCTTCATATCAAGGACACCACCAGCTTTGGTTACCTCACTACCCAAAATGATATTCTCAGCAACTGTAAAAGCTTCAACCAACATAAAATGTTGGTGAACCATCCCAATCCCCAGTTTCGTTGCTTTAGATGGTGAATCAATCGTCACCTCTTGTCGTTTTACCTTAATGGTTCCGCTCGTAGGTTGCAAAAGACCTGAAAGCATATTCATTAAAGTTGACTTACCTGCACCATTTTCACCGAGGAGGGCGTGGATCTCTCCTTGTCTCACATCAAGATTGATATGATCATTTGCCACAAATTCACCAAATTTTTTGGTAATATCGTGCATCTCAATGACATTTGGCTTCGTCATACAATCTCCTTTCAGAATAATTTTTATTTCAGCAAAGGGGATCATTAACTGCTTCCCTTTGCTGAGACAAAAATTGTCTCAGTTTAAGCTCTATAAAGACTTATGCTTAACTATTATTTGCTAAGACCATCAGTTGGTTTCAATTCACCATTCTTGATTTGTTCTTTAGCTTTTTCTACTGCATCCTTGATATCTGAAGGAAGATTAGACGTTACAATGTCAACACCACCGTCTTTGATACCGTAAGTTTTAGTTTTACCACCTTCGAATTTATCGCCTTTGACTTGTCCGTTAGCGATATCTTTAACAACTGTACCAACTTGTTTGATTGTTGAAGTCAAAACAAAGTTAGATTTTTTCTTGTCTGAAGATGTGTAATCACCTTCTGCTGTTTGGTCACGGTCAACACCGATTACCCATACTTTCTTATCGCTGTCAGCATCAAGTTTTTCGTTAACATCTTTAGCAGCTGTAAAGACACCAGTACCAGTACCACCAGCAGCTTGGTAGATTACGTCAACGCCTGAAGCGTACATTGTTGAAGCGATTGTTGTACCTTTAGCCGCATCAGAGAATGATTCAGCATATTGAACTTGTACATCGATGTCAGGTTTTACTGACTTGGCACCGGCTGTGAAACCAGCTTCAAAACGTGTAATTGTATCTGATGTTTGACCACCGATGAAACCAACTTTATTTGTTTTTGATTGCATTGCTGCTGCGATACCTGCAAGGTAAGCACCTTCGTTATCGGCAAACAAAACGCTCTCAACGTTCTTTTGGTCTTTAATCACATCATCAATGATTACATAGTTAACATCTTCGTGTTCTTTAGCTGCATCTGCAACAGCATCATGAAGAGCGAAACCAACACCAAAGATGAGGTTGTAGCCTTGACTTTGTGCTGAAGACATGTTTGTTGCAAAGTCAGACTCTGAACCAGATTGGAAGTAAGTGAAGCCAGAATCTTTTTTAAGTTTGTTAGCTTTACCCCATGCTTGGAGTCCTTCCCATGCTGATTGGTTAAATGATTTATCATCTACCCCACCAGTATCTGTAACGATAGCAGCTTTAACTTTTGAATCAGCTGATGATCCGCCGCGTCCGCCACGTGCACATGCTGCAAGACCAAGTGCTGCAACAGCAACAAGGCCAAGACCGATAATTTTCTTGTTCAATTTCATCTTGAACACTCCTCCTATAACTTGCAAGAAAACTTGCTTAATAAAGAATAAAACAACTAGACTATTGTAAGTCCGTAAAAGAGTATGGTAACAACTCTCCGACTGTCATCTCGACTGTCGATTTATCTTCAGCAATAAGAATCACTTTAGAATCAGATTTTAAAAATTCGACCATCACTTGGCGACAAGCACCACACGGTGAGATAGGCTCTTTGGTGTCTCCGTATACTGCGAGACATTCAAAGTCTCTATATCCTTCGGATACCGCCTTAAAAATGGCTGTTCTCTCTGCACAATTGGTCAATCCGAATGAGGCATTCTCAATGTTACATCCTTGAAAAATGTGCCCATCCTTTGTAAGCAATGCTGCTCCAACTCTAAAGTGAGAATAAGGAACATAGGCATTTTCAGCTGCCTCTTGTGCTGCATTTATCACTTGCTCTTTTTCAATAACTGTCATGACTTTCTTGCCCTTTCATTATGGCCACTCCTGACGAAGTACCAATACGGGTTGCACCAGCTCTGATAAAGGCTTGAGCCGCCTCAAGTGTACGTGCTCCACCAGATGCCTTGACTCCCATAGTAGGACCAACAGCTTCTCGCATGAGTTCAATATCTTCAATGGTAGCACCACCAGTAGAAAAACCTGTAGATGTCTTCACAAAATCTGCACCTGCCAGTTTTGCTAATTGGCAAGCTTCGACCTTTTCTTCATCAGTCAATAGACAAGTTTCAATAATAACCTTTACAAGTTTACTTCCACTAGCTTCAACAACAGCTTTAATATCATCTTCAACTAATTTTAGATTTCTAGATTTAAGAGCACCGATATTGATTACCATATCAATTTCATCCGCTCCATTGGCAATAGCATCCTTGGCTTCAAATGCCTTAACTGCAGAAGTCGATGCTCCCAAAGGAAAACCAATAACTGTACAAACTTTAACAGAACTATCTTTAAGCAATTCAGCTGCCGTTTTGACCCAAGTTGGATTAACACAGACGCTGGCAAACTCATACTTCTTAGCCTCATCAATTAAGGAAAGAATCTGTTCTTTATTAGCATCAGCTTTTAGTAAGGTATGGTCAATATAGCTATTAACAGACATAAACAAACTCCTTGATTAGAATTAAATTAAGGGTTAGCGAATTATCTTTAATATTTCTGTCGTTTCTTTACATTCACTACCCATAATAACATTTTTTTCGAATTCAGTCAGCATTTTTTCAGATAAAATTTCTTGGCTATAGACCTTGGCAATAAGGTCTCCCTGAGTCACAGAATCGCCAACTTTCTTTTCAAATACAATTCCTGTTTCATAATTAAGACTATCTGACTTCGTAGCTCGACCTGCTCCTAATTGCATAGCAAATTTTCCAAATGCCATAGCAGGTAACTCTTTAATGTAACCTGTTTCATGAGCATGAATATCTGTCACGACAGGCGCACTGCTATAACGATAAAGATCGGTCAAATCACCACCTTGAGCTTGAATGAGTTCTTCAAACTTAGCAAGGGCTTTTCCACCCACTAAGTGCTGACGAATCTCTTCCTGGCTAGCTTCAACCTGAGCTAAATCTAATAGAATCTCAGCCAACTCACAGATAAAGTCAGTGATATCTTCACGTCCCTTACCTTGCATAATTTCAATAGCCTCTGTGATTTCTAAACGGTTACCAATAGCCTTACCTAGTGGCTGACTCATATCTGTAATAACTGCAATGGTTTCACGATTGACCTCATGACCTAGTGCAACCATGGTCTCAGACAACTTTTCAGCGTCAGACATATTTTTCATGAAAGCGCCTTGACCAACAGTAACATCCAGTAAAATCTTATCAGCGCCTGCTGCAATCTTTTTGGACATAACAGAGCTTGCAATTAGAGGAATGGAATCTACTGTTGCAGTGACATCACGCAAGGCATAAAGAAGTTTATCAGCTTTAACCAAATGCTCAGACTGACCAATAAGGGAAATCCCAATGTCTTTAACTTGCTGAATGAATTCTTCCTTGCTACGCTCAACCTGATAGCCTTTGATAGACTCTAATTTGTCAATCGTTCCACCTGTGTGTCCGAGACCACGACCACTCATCTTAGCCACTGGAACACCAAAGCTAGCTACAAGCGGCATCAGAATGATGGTTACCTTATCACCAACGCCTCCGGTCGAATGTTTATCCACCTTAATACCTGGAATTTCTGACAAATCATATTGTTCGCCTGAAGCAACCATATCAGTGGTCAAATCATTAATTTCACGAATAGACATACCTTGATAATAAATTGCCATCGCCAGAGCAGCTATCTGATAGTCTGGTATTTCCCCAGACACATAGCCATTAATGAGATATGAAATTTCCGCTGTGCTTAACTCGCCACCATCTCTTTTCTTTTCAATTAAATCAACTGTTCTCATATTTTCTCACTTCTAAGGATATAATATCCTTTATCCTTTTTAACGACTTCAGCATTACCAAACACATCCTCCATCTTAGCTTTTGCCGACGGAGCACCTTGTTTTTTCTGAATAACAATAGTTAGGTTACCACCTTGATTGAGATAATCATATGCCTCCTCGATAACTTGATGAACCACCTTCTTGCCCGCACGGATAGGTGGATTAGAAATAATATAGTCAAAACTTCCTGTAACATTTTCATAGATATTTGATTGGAATATAGTAGCTTCAACCTTGTTTCGTTGAGCATTTTGTTTAGCTAAATCAATTGCCCTACTATTAATGTCAATCATTGTCGCTTTGACTCCTTGAACCTTGGCTAAACTGATACCAAGAGGACCATAGCCACAGCCCACATCTAAAAGCGTTTTGCCAGCTTCCAAATCTAACGCACTCAAAAGCACTTGACTTCCAAAATCAATCATTTTTTTAGAGAAAACCCCAGCATCCGTATAAAACTGAAAACTTTCTCCTAACAAATTTACCTTTAAATCATGAATATCGTGAGCCGCATCTGGCGTCTCAGCATAATACATTTTTGACATTATTTTTTCCTTCTAGATAGTCTTTTCCCTTTATCGTATCATAAATACCAAAGTAAGGCTAGTGATATGATAAGGCTTACATTCAGGCTTTTTTTCTGCTATAATGTTAGCTATGTTAAATGAATTTATCAATTTCGAAACGATATCACGTAAGGAGTGGCAACGCCTTCATAAAGAAGGTAATGCCCCATTGACTGCGGAAGAACTTGATTCCATTCGTAGCCTTAATGATAAGATTGATGTGCAAGAAGTTAGTGATATTTATCTTCCCCTTATCAATCTCATTCGTATCTATCAGAAAACGGCCAATGATTTAACCTTTTCTAAGAGTATCTTTTTACAAAAATCACAGACTAATCGTCCATTTATTATAGGGGTATCTGGTTCAGTTGCTGTTGGCAAATCCACTACCAGTCGTTTGCTTCAACTCTTGTTACAACGTACCTTCCCCCAATCTAAGGTTGAACTTGTAACAACCGATGGCTTTCTCTATCCTAACCAAGTCTTGAAAGAAAAAGACATCCTTAACCGTAAGGGTTTCCCTGAATCCTACGATATGCCGCTTCTTCTCAATTTTTTAGATACTATAAAAAATGGTGGTGATGTCAATATTCCTGTTTACTCCCATGAAATTTATGATATTGTACCAGGTCTTACACAAGAAATCAGACAGCCCAATTTTTTGATTGTCGAAGGGATTAATGTTTTCCAGAATCCTATTAACCAACGACTCTACATGAGTGACTATTTCGATTTTTCTCTTTACATTGATGCTGAAGTTAATAATATCGAATCATGGTATCTCGAACGTTTTCAAACCCTTCTTGAGCTCGCCAAGAAAGATGAAAATAACTATTACCATCGTTTCACTAAATTCAGTAAAGATGAAGCCTTATCTTTAGCACAAAAAACTTGGCGTGATATCAATTTGGTTAACCTGGAAAATTATATCGAACCTACACGAAGCCGAGCCGAACTGATTCTTCATAAGGGAGACAATCATAAAATCGACTTCATCCACTTAAAAAAATAGAAAAAGCTTGCCAAGGGGTCTAAAATAACGTATAATGACATAGTTAGATAAATTTTGGAGGTGAAAACATTGGCAAATATTAAATCAGCTATCAAACGCGCTGAACTTAACGTTAAACAAAACGAACAAAACTCAGCTCAAAAATCAGCTTTGCGTACTGCTATCAAAGCATTCAACGCTAACCCAACTGAAGAAGCTTACCGTGCTGCATCTGCTAGCATCGATAAAGCCGCTTCTAAAGGTTTGATTCATAAAAACAAAGCAAGCCGCGATAAATCACGTCTTGCAGCTAAATTGGCTAACTAATTGAAAGCTCCATTTAGGAGTTTTTTTATTACCTTATAACATAAAAACCTGCTAGACGATAAGCACTGCACCCCAATAATGGGACAAGAGAAAAACCTCTTATGCGACCAGTTTTCTGTACTCTACAGGAGACTGGTCATTTAATTTCTGTTGAATTCTAGTTTCATCATAAATTATGATGTAATTTTTAACAATATCTGTTGTACTATCTTTAGTTAGGTTTCTCCACTTATGGAGATAGAAGGTTTCAGACTTGAGAACAGAATGGAACAATTCGATACAGGCATTATCTGCTGGTGTTCCTTTTCGGGACATGGAGCGGGAGATGCCTTTTTCTGTACAAGCTTGATAGTAGGCTTTTGAGGTGTAGCCAGATCCCTGGTCGCTGTGTAAAAGTGCTCCTTGAGGTAGCTCAAGTTGATGAAGTGTGTCGAGCACGAAGTCCGTATCTTGCTACTCAGAGATGGTATAAGCAACAATTTCACGATTATAGAGATCCATGATTGAAGATAGATAAAGTCTACAGTTCCCAAAGTAGAGGTAGGTGATGTCTGTGACAAGCTTTTCCATAGGCTTGTCTGCCTGAAAATCACGATCTAGCTTATTGTCTGTTACGTGGTAAGGCTTCCCTAATTTAGGTCCCTTCTTGGGACGAACACGGCAAAGGCAGCCCTTTTCCTTCATGATGCGATAGACTTTCTTGCGATTAACGACGAGCTTATACACTTTTTTGAGCAAGCGAGTAATGGTTCGATAGCCGTAAATAAAGTGATTTTCCATACAGAGAACGTTTTCTTATACTCTTCCACTAGCTTGATAAGACTTACTTTGTCGATTCTCTTACCAAGCTCTGTTACTTTTTTAGTAATTCTACCTGCAAACGTAACTGTTCTACTTCAGATAATTGTTTCATCTCTTTACCATAAGTATATTGTTTCCCCACAGGTTGGTGGAAACGGTACAATTCATCATTCTGATACCATTGCCACCAAGTCTTGGCCTGACTAAGATTTTTGATACCGAGGGTATCCATGATAAACTTATTTGATTTACCTGTCTTCATCATTTCGATACAGGCTAGCTTAGTTTCTACTGAATATGCTTTTTTGACCATAACAAAACACTCCTGTTTCTAGTTTACCAGATTTCAACAGGAGTGTTTTTCTTGTGTCTCATTTTATGGGTGCAGTGCCAATTTCCAGCTTTTTTTAGTGTAAAAATCCACAAACAATCTCTTGAAATGACTTATTTTCTTCATACAGAGCATGACCTGAATGCTTAAGAATAAAGAGCTGACAACCCGAAATCCCTCTTACCAGTTCTTTGGATCCATTCACACCGATCACATCATCTTAAAGCGCACCTAGGACCAAGGTCGGACATTGAATTTCTTTTAAGACCCCAAGGCTATCGTGTCCCAGGCAAGGCTGAGACTGAATGGCAATTCGTTTCTCATCTTTGATTCTCCCCAATCGACCCATGATATTATAAAGTAATCGCCATTTATGATAACTCTTTTGCGTATAGGAATACTTTGCAATATCCAGCATGAGATGCTTAAAATTTCCAGATTGACTGAGTTTTTGCCAATGTTCAATTCGCTCTCTAGCCAGTTGACTCGATTTAGCTGTTGTCACGGCTAGGATGAGCTTTTGAACTTTTTCAGGAAAATCAACTGACAACCATTGGGCAATCATTCCACCTTGTGAAATCCCCATAACATAGGCGGTATCTAGGTTTAGTGTCTCCATTGCTTCTGCTACATCGGCTGCCATATCCCGTGTCGTATAGCCCTGCCTCAACTCATTGATTCGAGAAAAAACATAGATTTTGTAATGTTTGGCAAGTAATCGATACGAGAGGGAAAAGAGCTGAGCCTTTCCTTTGACTGTCTGCAACCCATCCCGCAAGCCTGGTATGATCACTAGGGGATGCTTTCCTTTTCAAAAGGTCACATACATGCTCTTATCGTTAAAATATAAGGTTTTCCCTTTTGTTGAAGACATTACTTCGTTTCCCTTACTATTTTATCATGTTTATTCATGTTGACTTTTTAAATGCAGAGCAAAGCCGGCAGTCACTTTTTTAAATCCAACCGCCTGATAAAACTGATGTGCAGCATTTCGTTCAGTAGTTAATCCACTATTTAGAGCCAGTGCACTAACTCCTTCTTTTACCGCTTGTTTTTTCAATTCATCGATTAGTCTACTAGCAATTCCTTGTCGTCTTGTTTCTTTGGCAACTGACAAAGCTAAAATACGATAGTAAGATCCATCTGCTTCAAAAAAGAAGAGCTTTGCATAACCTAAGAAACCTAAAATTTCTCCGTTTCTTTCAGCTAGAAGACAGCCATAATGTGGTTGAGAAAGAATCATTTCTAAACGTCGAGACAGCTTAGAAGCGGTCGTTGGATATCCCAAGTCTTCGTATAAAGACAGTAGGGCTTCAGTATCTTTTATAGTTGCTTTTCGTATCTGCATAGGATCCTCCTACTCTCCCCTCAGTGCTTCAAATTTCGCTTTCATGGTTGGATTTTTGCGGGTCAATTTTTTGACTGATACATCATCCAACTTATTATTGGCAAGTCGGAGTTGATTTTCTGATGTGGTCAAGAATTTCTTGACTTCTTCCATCTGTTTGATGGCCTTACCGAAGTTGACGGAAGCTGAATTGTAGTTCTTAGCAAAGGCTACCTTGAAAGCATCCAGGTCTTCTTCAAAGTGGGTAATATCGATATTTTGTTCACGGACAAGTGCCAATTCTTGCTTGTATTTTAGAGAGTTGGGAGCCGTATTACGTAAGAGACCAATCAACTGGATAAAGAATTGAGGACGGACCACATACATCTTCTCATACTCGTGGCTAACATCGACAATCCCTGTATTGTAGTAGTCATTATCTGCTTCAAGCATACTTACCAAAACAGCATACTCACAGTTCTTTTCTCGACGGTCCTTGTCCAATTCCTTGTAGAAATCGGCATACTTATGCTTTTTATCTGTGCCGTCAGCTTCATTTTTCATCTCAAACATAATGGAAATGAATTCTAGCCCATTTTCATCAAAGTCACGGAAGATAAAGTCTCCTTTAGACCCACGTGCAGAGACCTTGTTGTCCTTTTCGAAATAAGCATTTGGAAAATCGAAACTACGAACCTTGTTGAACTCACTTTCCGCATACTGCTCCAGACTTGCCCCAATGGCCTTGGTTGATTGTTGGACTTTGAAATTTTTGTAGAACTCCACCTGCTCATTGGCCACCTTAAGCTGGGCCTCATAGTTTTGTCTAACCGAAGTCAGAGAAAGCTCATTTTCTTTAAACTCCAGTGATTTTAACTTCAAAAATAGTCCCCTTCGGATGATTGTCCTTGACAACAATTGTTCCTTTAAGAGCTAAAACAATTTGTTGCGCTAGTGATAAGCCCAGTCCAAACCCACCTTTTTGTCTAGTTCTAGCCTTATCTACTCGATAAAAGCGATCAAAGATTTTTTTCTTATCACTATCTGATATACCAGGACCATTATCAGCTACCGAAATATAAAGATGTCGGTCATTAGTGCGAACTGTAAAGATAACATGTCCATCATCTTCTGTATATTTAATAGCATTATCAAATAATATGGTCATTAGCTGCTTCAATAGCGTTTTATCAGTATGGATTGGACGACTAACTTGGTTTTGACCCGTGAAACCTTTCTCATTTTCTTCAGCAATCATAGCATAATTGGTAAATACTGTATCAAAGAAAGCAGGTTCTAAGGTTTCGATTTCCGGCTTAATACCATCGTCACGACGAGCCAAGTTCAAGAGATTTGTCGTCAACAGACGCATATTACGTACTTCATCAAGACTTGAAGCAATATTCTCTGAATTATCTAAAATGGTGCTCTCAGGCTTGCGGAAAAGAACTTCTAATCGGTTTTGAATCACGGCAAGCGGTGTCCGTAACTCGTGACTGGCATTTTCAACAAATGCCTTCTGCTTCTCCAGACTTTCCTGGATAGGACGTCTTGACCACTTGGCCAAATACATACTAGCCGCAACAGATAGGAGCCAGAAGAAACTCATCATGATGACAATGAGCTTGACATAACGTTCAGTGGCTTCTTCCAATTGAGTTGTATTAATCGCAATAACAAGGTACTTAGCATCAGGATAGAGACTATTATCTACTTTTTCAGTAATCAGGCGATACTTTTCGGTTTGATCGAAATAATTCTGAGCGCTTCCCTTGCTAATAACATCAATGTTATTTTTATCTATTGGTAAATTGGATAAGCTAGAAAATTTGTCAACGACATTGAGGACTTTTCCATTCTTATCAAGCACTAAGACACTGGTATTCGCCGCAACAGATAAATCGTGAGGGGCATCTTCCATCTTTGATTTCTTCTTAGATTCTTTTTTAGAGCCACTCGAGTCAGGTGTTTCATCTGTCGACCCTTTAGTACCATAGGCTTGGTAGATGGTTGTCGTATTATTTTGATTTACCTCAGAGGTCAGAAATAGTTCCCGTTTTAGCATTTCCATTTCTAAATAAGAATTGGTCTTAGTCGCTGCCATTTTCAGACTAGAGTCCACATTGGAATAAACACCGTAACTCAGAATCTGCAAAATCATGACAGTCATGATAAGGAAAATACCAGAAAAAGTAGCAAAGAAATGAATGAACGACTTAAATCCTTCTGACTTGATTCTCCTAAAGAGATAATTGAAAAATTTAGTCAGCATTCTTCAAAATGTACCCCACACTTCTCAAGGTTTGGAGGTTGGCAGCAAAGTCTGTTCCTTTAAGTTTCTTACGAATTTTAGAAACGTATACTTCAACAACTGATACCGTGGTATCACTATCAAATCCCCAAAGACGGTCAAAAATTTGTGACTTAGGCAAGATCACATTCTGATTTTGTAAGAAATAAACTAATAAATCAAACTCTTTACCAAGAAGTTCTACCTCTTTATCCCCCACAAAGGTTGAATTTGTAGCAAGATTGACACGAACATCACCAAAAGAAAGTGTGTTTTGGTCAAATTTACCAGAGCGTTTCAAAAGTGCTTGAATACGCATTTTCAACTCTTCTAAGTAGAAAGGTTTGGTTAGATAGTCATCTGCCCCCAGTTCAAAGCCGTGTCCCTTATCGTCTAAACTTTCCTTTGCCGTCATGATAAGAACAGGAGTCGTTACACCTTTTTCGCGTAATTCTCTAAGAACCGTGAAACCATCTTTTTCAGGCAACATAAGGTCTAAAAGAATCAAATCATAGACGCCACTTTCAGCTTCGTAGAGGCCTTCATCACCATCAAAAACCTGCATAACATCAGCAAAGTCATCTAAAAAATCAAAAACTGAGTTGGACAAACTCAAATCATCTTCTACTAGTAGTATTTTAATCATAGTTATCCCCCTTGTTAGGTGTCAAAGATACAAAGAACACTTTGACTAAGTTTTATCATTATATCTAAAATACACATAATCATCTAGTGCTTTGATCTTCTTTTATTTAGATTCAGTCTACTATACTTTCCTTAAGTTTTTCATAACTGAAACGAAAAAACAGCACCAATAGGTACTGTTTTATATCGATATTTCTTCTTAGAACAAACCAACAGCTGTTCCGTCTTCAGCCACGTCCATCTTGAGGGCTGCTGGTGCTTTTGGAAGACCAGGCATTGTCATGACGTCACCTGTAAGAGCTACGATAAATCCAGCACCTGTTTTAGGAACAAATTCACGGATAGTGATATCAAAGCCTTCTGGTGCTCCAAGCAAGAATTGGTTATCTGAGAAGCTATATTGTGTTTTGGCCATACATACTGGTAATTTATCCCAACCAAATTCGGCAAATTGTTTGAGTTGGTTTTTAGCTTTTTTCTCGAAGACAACTGATTTACCACCATAGATTTCAGTAACAATCTTAGTGATTTTTGCTTCCAAGCTATCATCATCAGAATAAAGACGTTTATAGTCGGCATTACCATTTTCAACAGCATCAACTACTGCGTTGGCAAGTTCAATACCACCATCAGCACCATTAGCCCAAACGCTAGCCAATTCAACAGGAACATCGATTTCTTCACAAAGTTCTTTAAGAGCTGCAATTTCAGCTTCTGTATCAGCAACAAACTCGTTAATTGCAACGACTGCTGGAATACCGAATTTACGAACATTTTCCACATGACGTTTCAAGTTTGCGAAGCCATCACGAACAGCTTGAACGTTTTCTTCAGAGAGGTCAGTCTTGGCTACACCACCGTGCATTTTAAGGGCACGAAGTGTCGCAACAATAACAACGGCATCAGGAGTTGTTGGGAGGTTTGGAGTCTTGATATCAAGGAATTTTTCAGCACCAAGGTCAGCACCGAAACCTGCTTCCGTAATTGTATAATCTGCCAAACGTAGCGCTGTAGATGTAGCTAGAACTGAGTTACATCCGTGAGCAATGTTGGCAAATGGACCACCGTGTACCAAAGCTGGTGTCCCATAAATTGTTTGTACCAAGTTAGGTTTGATGGCATCTTTAAGAATAAGTGTAAGCGCACCTTCGATTTCAAGATCACGCACATAAACAGGTGTACGGTCATAACGGTAAGCAACTACAATGTTTGCCAAGCGTTCTTTAAGGTCTTTAATATCAGTAGCCAAGCAAAGAATTGCCATGATTTCAGATGCAACAGTAATATCAAAACCATCTTCACGTGGAATACCGTTAAGAGGTCCACCAAGACCAACATTTACATGACGAAGCGCACGATCATTAAGGTCAACCACACGTTTCCAGATAATACGACGTTGGTCAATACCGAGTGCATTTCCTTGGTGAATATGATTATCAAGGAGAGCAGACAAAGCGTTATTAGCTGTGGTGATAGCGTGCATATCCCCTGTAAAGTGAAGGTTAATATCTTCCATCGGAAGGACTTGTGCGTAACCACCACCTGCAGCACCACCTTTAATCCCCATAACAGGACCAAGAGATGGTTCACGAAGGGCAATCATCGTTTTCTTACCAATTTTGTTCAGAGCGTCTGCAAGACCAATTGACATAGTTGATTTCCCTTCACCAGCTGGTGTTGGGTTGATGGCTGTTACCAAAATCAATTTTCCTGGTTTATTGTCTTTGACTGCATTGATTTTATCAAATGACAATTTTGCCTTATATTTTCCGTAGAGTTCCAAATCGTCAAAGCCGATTCCAACTTTTTCAACTACTTCTGTGATTGGTTTTAATTCTACACTTTGAGCAATTTCGATATCTGTTTTCATGAGACACTCCTCTATATTTTTCTAGAATCTATTATAGCAGAGTTTTATAAAAAACGCATTATTTTTGGTTAATTACTTTTCAATGTTCGGTTTTTGTTTTGTTATAAATCGTTATAACTTTAATTTATAGGGGTACAACTAAAAAAGACTTACTATTATTTACTAAAAACTCAATTTTTAGTACAATACTACTATGAAAATTTTGATTACATCGGGTGGTACCACTGAAAAGATTGATGCTGTGCGTGGAATCACAAACCATTCAACAGGTTATCTAGGTAAGGAAATCGCTGAACTTTTCTTGGCTAAGGGGCACCAAGTAACCTTAGTAACGACCAAGACAGCGGTTAAACCTGAACCGAAAGAAAATCTAAAGATTACAGAAATTACGAACGTAGATAGTCTTCTCAAAAAAATGGAGCCACTCGTCAAAGAGCACGATGTCCTCATCCATAGTATGGCAGTCTCTGATTATACGCCTGTTTATATGACGGATTTCGCTGAATTAGAGGCTACCGAAGATCTCGCTCAATTCTTGCATAAGTCTAACACTGAGAGCAAGATATCTTCAGCTTCAGAGTATCAAGTTCTCTTTCTTAAAAAAACACCGAAGGTCATTAGCCTTGTTAAACAATGGAATCCTACTATTCAGTTGATTGGCTTCAAACTTTTGGTTAATGTAAGTAAAGATGAGCTTTTTGAGGTTGCTCGTGCAAGTCTGAGACGCAACAAAGCAGATATCATTGTCGCAAACGACTTGAGTGATATTTCTCCAGGTCAACATATCGCCTATCTAGTTGACGAAAAAAGTGAGGAGAAGGTTAAGACCAAAGTTGCAATTGCTCGAGCTTTATTTGAAAGGATATGCCATGACTAAACGTATCATCCTTGCTGTTTCAGGATCAATTTCTGCCTATAAAGCAGCCGATCTAACAAGCAGGTTAAAGAAAAAAGGTTATGATGTTCACGTCATTATGACTGAAGCTGCTCAAGCCTTTATCACCCCTCTGACACTTCAAGTTCTCTCGAAGAACCCCGTTCACACTGATGTCATGGAAGAAAAAATAGCTGAACGTATTAATCATATTGACTTAGGAAAAGAAGCTGACCTCTTTATTGTAGTTCCAGCTTCAGCAAATACCATTGCCAAATTAGCTCATGGTATAGCCGATAATATGCTGACTGCTACTGCTTTAGCTTTACCTAGCACTACCCCAAAACTAATTGCCCCTGCAATGAATACGAAAATGTATGAAAATCCACTGACTAGGAAAAATTTAGATACTTTGCATGATTTTGGCTACCAAGAAATTCTTCCAAAATTAGGTTTACTGGCTTGTGGAGATACGGGACGCGGTGCCTTAGCTGATGTCGATGACATTATTGAATCCATTGACAATGCTTTAACAAAATAGCCTTGTAGAGAATAAAAAGGAGTTTATGATGAATAAGAATAATAAATCAAACCAAACAGCGCAGTTAGCGCTCTTGATAGCGACTATGGTTGTTATCGAAGTACTCAGTCAAACTATCTTTGCCGCTTTTGCACTTCCAATTAAACCAACCCTAACGCACATCCCAGTTATTATTGCTAGTATCGTCTATGGTCCTAAAATTGGAGCCTATTTGGGTGGTTTCATGGGAATTATGAGTATTGTTCGTAACACTGTCATTTATACGGTTAGTAGCTATCTTTTTAGTCCCTTGGTTGAAGGGGGAACTTGGGCATCTGCAGTCATTGCCATCGTCCCTCGCATCCTAATCGGTATTTTCCCCTACTTTGTCTACAAGTTACTTCAAAACCGTCTAGGTTTGACTCTATCTGGGGTTTTAGGTGCTTTCACAAATACATTTTTCGTACTTATTGGCATCTACTTCTTAATCCCTAACTTCTACACAGCGGGTGGTAAAACACTAATGGCAACCATTTTCACAACAAATTCGATTGCTGAAATGATTATCGCTGGCCTACTAACCCTAAGTATCACACCTGTGTTATTAAGATTGAAAAAATAAAGAAAAAACATGGTAATTACCATGTTTTTTTCTTTTAATTATGGTATAATGTAAGCGTTTAAAAATATAAAGGAGATTGCTATGTCTTACACTGAAAATTATCAAAAATGGCTCGACTTCGCTGAATTGCCTGCTTACCTTCGTGATGAGTTGGTCGCAATGGATGAAAAAACGAAAGAAGATGCCTTCTATACCAACCTTGAATTCGGTACTGCAGGTATGCGTGGTTTGATTGGTGCTGGTACTAACCGCATTAACATTTACGTTGTTCGCCAAGCAACTGAAGGTTTGGCTCAATTGATCGACTCAAAAGGGGAAGATGCTAAAAAACGTGGTGTTGCTATCGCTTATGATAGCCGTCACTTCTCTCCTGAGTTTGCTTTTGAATCTGCCCAAGTTTTGGCTGCTCATGGTATCAAATCTTATGTATTTGAAAGCCTACGTCCAACACCTGAATTGTCATTTGCTGTTCGTCACCTCCACACATTTGCAGGTATCATGGTAACAGCTAGCCATAACCCTGCTCCATTTAATGGTTACAAAGTATACGGTGAAGATGGTGGACAAATGCCACCTGCTGATGCGGATGCATTGACAGATTACATCCGTGCTATCGAAAATCCATTCACTGTCCAATTGGCTGACCTTGAAGAAAGCAAAGCTAGCGGCTTGATTGAAGTTATCGGTGAAAACGTCGACGCTGAATACTTGAAAGAAGTAAAAGGCGTTAACATCAACCAAGATTTGATCAATGAATACGGTCGTGACATGAAGATTGTCTACACTCCACTTCATGGTACTGGTGAAATGTTGGCTCGTCGTGCTCTTGCTCAAGCTGGATTTGAAGCAGTTCAAGTTGTTGAAGCTCAAGCTGTTCCAGATGCTGACTTCTCAACTGTTAAATCTCCAAACCCTGAAAGCCAAGCTGCCTTTGCTCTTGCTGAAGAACTCGGTCGAAAAGTAGACGCTGATGTCTTGGTTGCAACTGACCCAGATGCTGACCGCCTTGGTGTTGAAATCCGCCAACCAGACGGTTCTTACCTCAACCTTTCTGGTAACCAAATCGGAGCAATCATTGCTAAATACATTCTTGAAGCTCACAAAACAGCTGGTACACTTCCTGCAAATGCTGCCCTCTGTAAATCAATTGTATCAACTGAGTTGGTTACTAAGATTGCAGAAAGCTACGGCGCAACTATGTTTAACGTCTTGACTGGTTTCAAATTTATCGGTGAAAAAATTCATGAATTTGAAACACAACATAACCACACTTACATGCTCGGTTTCGAAGAAAGCTTCGGTTATCTTATCAAACCATTTGTACGTGACAAAGACGCTATCCAAGCAGTACTTATCGTTGCTGAAATCGCAGCTTACTACCGCTCACGTGGTATGACTTTGGCAGACGGTATCGAAGAAATTTACAAACAATACGGTTACTTCGCAGAAAAAACAATCTCTGTTACCCTTTCAGGTGTTGATGGTGCTGCTGAAATCAAGAAAATCATGGATAAATTCCGTGGCAATGCTCCTAAACAATTCAACAACACAGATATTGCTAAGACTGAAGACTTCTTGGAACAAACAGCTACTACTGCTAACGGCGTTGAAAAATTGACAACTCCTCCAAGTAACGTGCTTAAATACATCTTGGCTGACGATTCATGGTTTGCCGTTCGTCCTTCAGGAACAGAACCAAAAATCAAATTCTACATCGCTACAGTTGGTGAATCTGAAGCAGATGCTAAAGAAAAAATTGCTAACATCGAAGCTGAAATCAATGCTTTCGTAGGCGAATAATACTTAAGACTTAGAGCTGAGCTCTAAGTCTTTTTTATACACGACAAAACTAGTATTACATAGCAAGTTACCTTTTTATACATTAACCACGAAACCACCTACAGATCAAACTATAGGTGGTAGTTTTATGATTCAATTATAGAGCACCAACTTGTGAATGATGCTTAAACAAAGAATGGGTAGCTTCATGAATATGACGGGCAGTCTCTGCATTATTCATAGTGTAGAGGTGAACTCCAGCAACATCTTGAGTAACAAGATCGACAATTTGGTCAATCGCATAAGCAAGACCAGCTGCTCTAAGTGATTCAGGATCATGCTCATACTTATCCAAAATGGCACGGAACTTACGTGGCAAATGGATATTTTCACAAGTCTTAAGCAAACGTAGAGCTTGATTACGATTCAAAATAGGCATAATACCCGCATGAATAGGGACATAGATCCCTGCCAAGGTACACTTATCTTGAAAATCATAGAAGCGTTCATTATCAAAGAAGAGTTGGGTTACGAGGCTTGAACAACCAGCATCTACTTTCTTCTTAAGATTCTGAATATCTGAGATTTGATTTGGTGAATCAGGATGTCCTTCAGGATAGCAGGCACCAATAATATCAAATTGAGGAGCCTCCTCCTTGATAAACTCAATCAAATCAGTCGCATATCTGAAGTCTTTAAGAGGTTCCACACCTGGAATGATATCGCCACGAAGGGCCAAGATACGATGCACACCAACAGCATCCAACTCTCGTAAGGTATCAGCAACCTTTTCTTTACTCAAATAGATAGCTGGAAGGTGGGCAATCGTTGGGATAGCTAGGTCATTTTGAATATGATCTGCCAAAGGAACCGTCGTCTCTTTGATATTATATTTATTGTTGCTAGCTGTCACACTGATAAAGTGAGGGGCCAATCCTTGCATATCCTCGAGGGCACGTAGAATTTTTTCATTACCCACTGCTGGGTTTGGTGGAAATACTTCAAAAGAGAGTGATGGTGTTCGGCTTGTCATATTTTATACCTTCTTCTTTTTAGATTTTTGTTAAGACATAAGCAGTTTTAAGTGCTTACTGACTTCATAAGTAGCGTACACTTGTTAATCATAGCCTGCTTGCAAAAATCTTTAGAATATTATTAGCTATTGAAAACCTTCTACACTTAAGGAAGAAGGTCTTCAACGTATGATAACTTCTGCTTACAAGTTTTCGCGAGCTGCTTTTGCAGCTTCTACAAGCTTGATCAAGCTTTCTTTAGTTTCTTTGATTCCGCGAGTCTTCAAACCACAGTCAGGGTTGATCCAGACTTTACCACTTGGTACTTTAGCCAAGATTGCTTCGATAGTGTGGTCAATTTCACCGTCTTGTGGGACACGTGGTGAGTGGATATCGTAAACCCCAGGTCCAACTTCTGTTTGGAAGTTTTGTGCTTTAAGTTCATCCAAGATTTCAAGATTTGAACGACTAGCTTCAAATGAGATAACGTCAGCATCTAAGTTGTCGATGGCTGGGATGATATCTGTAAATTCTGAGTAACACATGTGAGTGTGGATTTGTGTGTCTGGTGCTACAGTTGAGTGTACCAAACGGAAAGCTGGAATTGCCCAGTCGAGGTAATCCTCATACCAGTCACTACGACGGAGTGGCAATTTTTCACGAAGAGCAGCTTCATCAATTTGGATAATTTTCACGCCTGCAGCTTCAAGGTCAAGAACTTCATCCTTAATGGCAAGAGCGATTTGAAGAGTAGAATCCTTAATAGAGATGTCCTCACGTGGGAATGACCAGTTAAGGATAGTTACAGGTCCAGTCAACATACCTTTAACAGGTTTGTCTGTACGGCTTTGAGCGTAGCTAGACCATTTAACAGTGATTGGGTTAAGACGAGTGACATCACCCCAAATGATTGGTGGTTTAACCCCACGCATACCGTATGATTGAACCCAACCATTTTTAGAGAAGAGGTAACCTGACAAATTCTGACCGAAGTACTCAACCATGTCATTACGTTCAAACTCTCCATGAACAAGAACATCAAATCCAACTTCTTCTTGCCATTTAATCCATTCATCAGTGATTTCAGCAAGGAAAGCATCGTATTCTTCTTGTGACAATTCATTCTTACGGAAAGCCAAACGTTTAGCACGAACTTCCTTAGTTTGAGGGAATGAACCGATAGTTGTTGTTGGAAGCAATGGAAGTTTGAAAGCATCCTTTTGAATCTCTTCACGTTCTGCAAACGCTGGCAATCGAGTGTAATCAGCTTCAGTCAAACCTGCAATACGAGCACGAAGCTCAGCATTTTCACCAACACGCTCAGTCGCAAAGAGTTCTTTGTTAGTAGCAAGTGCTTCTGCACCTTGACCATTGCGGATGGCATCCAAGTCACGCAATTCACCCAATTTTTCAACTGCAAAAGCGAAGTGGTTCAAGATAGCTGGTTCAAATTCTTCATTAGCAGTTGTAAATGGTACGTGGAGAAGTGAGCAAGAGGTTGTCAAAACAACATTTTCAGCTGGAACTTGTTCAAGAATTGCAAGGCTCTTCTCGTAGTTGTTACGCCAGATGTTTTTACCATTGACGATACCGGCATAGAGAATCTTATCAGCTGGGAAACCACCTTTAACCAATTCAAGTGTTTTCTTACCTTCAACAAAGTCAAGACCAATACCATCAACTGGCAAGTTCACAAGGTCATTGTAGACATCACGAACATCACCAAAGTAAGTTTGAATCAAAACTTCAAGGCCTTTCTTATCAGCCAAGAGCTTGTTGTAGAGGTTCAAGAAGAGAGCTTTTTCTTCAGATGTCAAATCTTTAACAAGAGCTGGCTCATCGAGTTGAATACGAGTAGCACCAAGCTCTGCCAATTTTGCAAAAACATCTTGGTATGCAGAAACAAAGCTATCTACGAAGTCTTCAGCTTTTACACCATCTTCAAAGTCAGACAATTGAAGGAAAGTGAATGGTCCAACCACAACTGGACGTGTATTAAGACCCAATTCTTTTGCTTCTTGGTACTCATCAAAAATCTTGTGACTAGCAAGTTTAACTTCTGTTGTTTTTTCAAATTTAGGAACGATGTAATGGTAGTTAGTATTAAACCATTTTTTCATAGGAAGGGCACGAACATCCCCTTTTTCACCTTGGTAACCACGCGCCAAAGCAAAGTAACGTTCAAGATCTGTCAAATCCAAGTTTTGAACAGATTCAGGTACGACGTTGAAAAGGAAAGCTGCATCAAGGAAGTTATCGTAATGTGAAAAATCATTTGAAGGAATTTCAGTGATACCCTTCTCTTTAACAATATTCCAGTGTTTTGCACGCAAGTCTTTGGCTGCTGCTAAAAGTTCATCTACAGTAATTTCATTTCTAAAGTATTTTTCTGTTGTAAATTTTAATTCGCGGAATTCACCCAAACGTGGGAAACCAATGATAGTAGTTGACATCTTGTGTCCTCCTCTTTGTTGTTGAACTTATCTTACCAAAGAAATGGGTAGCTGTATAATTGCTATTAGTTTTCTCTATATATAGTTTTAGACTATACCCTATAAAATAAAGGGTTAGCGACTTCTGTTATCTCCTTTTGCTTAGATATCGTTATAGCTAATAACTATATATTAACTTACTAAATCCCTTTTTATATCAAAAAATCCCTAGACTTTTGTCTAGAGACTCTATTATTTACTAGGATTAGAACACTAAGCTCTATAAGTGCTCAGTACCCTCTCTTGAAGCCAAGATGATGTATAAGACATATTCTCACTATTGTAACTATTCCAAATAAAATAACCAAAAACTGCCAATACTAATAAGAAACAAATTCCCAAGACAGCTAACCATATGATTTGTTTCTTTAAGCTATCATACTCACTCATATAGCCATTATGAAGTTTAATGAGTTCATTTCTTTTTTTGTTACTTGACTCTTTAGCAATAGCTATTTCTAGTTCGTACATCTGGTGCTTCCATGAATTCTTAGAAGTGCCTTTTTTCATTTTATTGTTTGAAAGGTTGCTGTAGCCTTTCTCAAAGTTATTTTTTTCAGTCATATTTCCCTCTAAAATCTTCTTTTAGTCCCTATCATTATAACATATGTAAAACTATCTGAAAAGTTCATTTTTGGTTAAAATTTTGAGAAAGATAATTAAAACATGAAAAAGAACCAGAGGGAAACTTCTTATGTTATACTCTAAGTATGCATAAGAAAACTGTTATTGATTTTAAAGAACTTGGTGTCAGACAAATCTTTACAGACACCATTAAAGAACTAAAAACAAAGGACATTAAGGAAGTCAAACCCCTTTTAGATGAACTCGAAGCCTATCAAAATGAAGGTTATTATGCAGTAGGTTATGTTTCCTATGAAGCAGCCCCTGCCTTCGAGACAAAATTTCAGGTTATTGATGGTCCATTAATGTCTGAGTATCTCCTCTACTTCACTGTTCATGAAACTGTTCAAACAGAGCCTATTCCACTTACTTATGACCCTATTACCTTACCAAAATCTTGGCAAGAGCTAACTTCTGCTGAGGAATACAAGGCTGCTATTGAGCATATACACCACCATATTCGACAAGGTGATACTTATCAGGTCAATTATACTGTTCAACTTCAACAGAACCTGACAGCTGATCCCTTTGCCATCTACAATCGATTGGTTGTTGAACAAAATGCTCATTACAATGCCTTTATTCAGCACGATGATGTTTCTATCATTTCTATAAGTCCAGAACTCTTCTTTAAAAAAGATGGCGATAAGTTGACTACTCGTCCTATGAAAGGTACTACCAATCGAGGTTTAACAAGTGAAACTGACCTTGGACAAGCAAGATGGTTAGCTCAGGACCAGAAAAATCGCTCTGAAAATATGATGATTGTTGATCTTCTTAGAAATGACATGAATCGTATTTCTAAAATAGGAAGTGAAGATGTTAAGAGCCTTTGCCAAGTTGAACAATACTCTACAGTTTGGCAAATGACTTCGACAATTGAAACGCAACTCCCGACAAATAGAAGTTTATGCGATGTCTTCCAAGCCCTTTTTCCATGCGGATCGATTACAGGAGCCCCAAAAATAGCAACCATGGAGATTATTAAGAAGGTTGAAAAACAGCCTCGAGGTGTTTATTGTGGAGCTATTGGAATCTTGGTGCCACAGGGACCTAGTATTTTCAACGTAGCCATTCGGACACTACAAATGGAAGAAACCAAGGCTATCTATGGTGTCGGAGGGGGGATTACTTGGGACAGTAACTGGGAATCCGAATACGAAGAAACCAAGCAAAAAGCTGCTGTTCTATACCGTCAGAACCCAAAATTCGATCTCATTTCTACCGGTCGTACTCATCAAGGAAAACTTCTCTTTCTGGAGGAGCATATAAAACGTTTACAAGAGAGTAGCCGATACTTTGACTATCCTTTCAATGCAGAAAAAGCGCACTATCAAGTCGAAGCTCTGTGTCAATCACTAGACCTTAACACAGACTACCGTCTTAAAATGTCCCTTGCAAAAGATGGTGAACTGAAGTTTGAACATAGCCAATTAACAAACTTATCTGATGACTTTTGCCAAGCAAGGTTAGTTGAGCAAAGACATCCGTTGTATAGCCCCTATACCTTCTTTAAAACAAGTTACCGTCCTCACCTTAGTATCGAACCTCACGAACAAATCTATTATAATCACGAGGGACAACTCCTAGAAACCTCTATCGGTAACATCGTTCTTAAAATCGAAGACCAACTCTACACACCACCAGTTCACCTCGGCCTCTTAAATGGCATCTACAGACAAAGTCTTATGGCTGAAAATAAGCTAAAAGAAAAAGTCCTGACTGTAAAAGATCTGAAACAGGCTCAGGCCATCTACGGATGTAATGCGGTGAGAGGGTTGTATGAATTGAAGGTGGAGGGAGATAATTATATCTAAACAAAAAAAGCGAGTTCTTTGTACTCTCCTACACCTACTAAAGACAAAAGAAACTTCAATTTTCTATTGGAAAAAAAATCAACCATTTAGTAGTAAAATAAAGTATAATACTTACTGATAGTTATTCCAGTTATCTTGACTGAAATGACGAACTATTTGGCTTTAAATTTATTAGCCTTAAAACTGAGTAACAATTTAGAAAGGATACAAACCTTAAATGAAAAAATTTAAAGGCTTGACTTCCGCTGAAGTTCAAGCAAGTAAAAACACCCATGGCGATAATAGGCTTTCTAGTAAAGAGGCTAACTCGCTCCTCTCAATCTTTATCGAAGCCTTCCAAGATCAATGGATTCTTATCCTCTTGGCTGCCTTAGGATTAAAAATCATTTTCAACTTTGTTGGAATGATTTTCCCTGCTATTGGTGAAGCTAATTGGTATGAGGCTATCTCACTAATTTTCGCCATTTTGATGTCTACAGGATTCTCAGCAGTCTCACAATACCGCAATGAGCAAAAGTTCAACACTCTTCAAGAAGAGGCTTCGAAAACTAATGCTAAAGTTTATCGTGATGGTAAACTTAAAGAGGTTCTCGTTGATGATATTGTAAAAGGTGATCAGATTCTCCTTCAATCAGGAGACAAGATTCCAGTTGATGGTATCATCTTGGAAGGGGAGTTAAAAGTAAATCAAGCTGTCCTTAATGGTGAAAGTGAAGATGCTAAAAAACTTCCTCTTGGCGATGAAGCAGAGCCGGACTCTTCAGACCTCTTTACAGAGCTCAAAGTCTTCCGTGGTACAGTTGTTACTTCGGGTGAAGCTGTTATGGAAGCTACACAAATTGGTGATAACACCGTTCTTGGAAGCATCAATACTTCTCTTCAAGAAGATAGTAAAGATTCACCATCTAAAGAGAAACTTAACAAGCTTGCTGGTAATATCGGTGTCCTCGGTTATAGTGCAGGTGCTGCATACTCAGTAATCAACCTTGTATTAGGCTTTATTGCCCTTAATAAGGCTAATAACCTCAATGGTGGTTCAATCTTCCTTCTTATCATTGAAACGATTCTCTTTGCAGTTACAATCATCATCATGGCTGTTCCAGAAGGTCTCCCAATGATGTTGGCACTCGTTTCTTCAATGAACTCAGGTCGACTTTTAGCACAAAATATCTTGGTTCGCCATCCTGATACTATTGAAACAGCGGGATACATGAATATCCTCTTCAGTGATAAGACTGGTACCATCACAGAAGGTAAACTATCTGTAGTTGACTTTTTCCTTGCTGATGGTACACTTTATGCGGCTACTGGTGAAACTGATGCGCCTGATTTTGACACAATGTCAGATAGCCTTAAAGCTGAAATGATTAATGGTATCGGTCTTAACAACGATGCCATGGTAGCTGATGGCAGTGCTGTTGGTAGTAATGCCACTGACCGTGCACTTCTTGATTTCCTTATTGGCCGTTCTCAACTTGATTTCGATACGAACACAATTACTGAGAAGCAACAATTCAACTCAGCAACAAAATTCGCAAGTGTAACAACTAAGGACGGAAAAACTTACATCAAAGGTGCTCCAGAATTCATCCTAAATGACTGCTACTACTATCTTGATAAAGATGGTCATAAACAAAACTTTACAGATGATATTAAAGCTCGTTTCCAAGAATTGTCATTGGAACAAGCTAACCGTTCAATGCGTTTGCTTGCTATCCTCAATACAGATGGCAATGATAAAGTCTTGATTGGTATTGTATGTATCCGTGATAACGTTCGCTCTTCAATTAAACAAACCGTTGAAACGATGAACCGCGCGGGTGTTCAAGTGGTTATGGTAACCGGTGACCGTAAAGAAACCGCTGTTGCTATCGCTAAAGAAGCAGGTATCGTCACAGGAGAAAATGACCTTGTCCTTACTCACGACGAACTCTCTGCCCTCTCAGATCAAGAACTTAAACAACAATTGCCACACTTGAAAGTGGTAAGTCGCGCCCTTCCAATGGATAAAAAACGTCTTATTGAGGCAGCTCAAGACCTTGATATGGTCGCTGGTATGACAGGTGATGGGGTCAATGACTCACCTGCCCTAAAATCAGCTGATGTCGGTTTCTCAATGGGTGATGGTACTGAAGTTGCACGTGAAGCTTCAGATATCGTTATCTTGAATAACTCATTGACTTCTATTGAAAAAGCCGTCCTCTATGGACGTACTATGAGTAAGTCAGTAAGTAAATTCATTATCTTCCAGTTAACCGTAAATGTGACGACTATTGCCATGTCACTTCTCTCACCACTTTTGGGCCTCAAAGAGCCATTTACAATTATCCAAATTCTCTGGATTAACCTTATCATGGACACACTTGCTGCCCTTGCATTTGGTGAAGAGCCTACGCTAGACCGTTATATGAATGAAAAACCAGTTCCTAAGAAGGCAAACATTCTTACTGGATATATGAAATCTGCTATTGGTGTAGCCAGCGTCTTCATTACTCTTGTATGTTTAGCCATTCTTAAAAACGTTGGTGGTATCCAAGACTTTATCACAAATGGAACTGGCAACTTTGAAATGGTAACAACATTCACATTTACAGTATTTATCTATGCTGTCATCTTCAACTCACTTAACACACGTAGTAATGGATTCAATGTTTTTGAACATATCAGCGAAAACAAGAAATTCTCAATTGTAATGATTTCTATTGCTGTCGTTCAAACCTTGATTATCCAATTTGGTGGAAAAGTATTTAGCACTGTTCCAATGGATGTTCAACACTATGTCGTTGCTCTTCTTATCGCGGTTTTGATTATCCCTGCAGATTTAATTCGAAAAGCTCTAACTAAAAACAAATAAGATCTGTTTAAGGCAATACAAAACTTCAAAGTGACAAAAAGGATTGGGGATTAACCCAATCCTTTTTAATAAATTCTGAAGGTAACCTATAAAAAAATAATAAGAGCAATATTATTCACTTATTGCTCTATAATAAAAAGGCTTTCGAAAGCCTTTTTCTGTGTGTTACTTAAACTGACTAGGACTCCCTGTATAACCTGCCCAATCCTTACTATAAAAGCGGTCGTTCAAGTTATAGCTAGGTGCAGGTGTTGGATTACTTACAAATGGATCAACAGCCTTGTCAAAGGCTACCCACCCTTTCCATCCCATATGAATGGTGTCTTGCATAAAGTAAGGTTGATCTCCATCTTTTGAGAAGTCTGCAATATTGGTAAAGCCTTGACTTTCCAATTGATAACGGATTTTAGAAACCGTAGCATCATACATTTCTTGACTAAGTCCCGTATAAGCCATCCACTTGCTATTAACAGGTGGAATGACAAAGATGACATTTGTATTTGACTTGGCAAATTGATTTAGCACCAACTGTAGGTCACCGTATTCTTGTGAAACTTCATAAGAAAGATTTTTCTGGAAACCTTTAAGTTTACCAATCTTCTTAGATAAGCGTTTCTTATAAAAACGGTCATCAATACCAAAGTCATTTGATTTGGTATGGGCTTCTGCATCTCTTACAGCAACCTGATCAAGTGCCTCATAAGAGAGCTTGTCAGGCAACTCTTTAAGATAAGGAAGAACTTTCTTCTCGTAATTAGCGTTATTTGAGGCTGCTAAAGGACTAAACAAGGCATCTTCTCGCTTATTAAGCTCTGCCATAAATTGAATATAAGTCTTATCAAGTGAATTTAACTCTTGCCCCTTAGCCACTTTAGAAAGTTGAGATTTCATAGTAATCTCAGGCTTCATCTCTAAGATACGTTGAGCCGCATACTGAGAATTTGCATCCGTCTGAGTTTCGCTTAAGAAACTACTAAGTTGGTCGTTATTGTAGAACTGCTGAAAAGCTGCAGAATTATATCCCTTTTTAGTAAACCATTGTGGAGACAAGACGTACACAGCTGTACCGTTTTGTAATTCTGGAAGCATTTGTTGCATTCCCAAATATTGGTTTAGAGATGCAGCACCACGTTGTCCAATAAAGTATGGGCGATAGTTACGGTCGTACTTTTCAGCTAAAACAGCTGGATGAAGAGCATCAAAACGCAACCACTCACTTGACCCAAAGAATGGGACAAATCGATGCTTCTTATCTGAAAGAGCTGTAGTTTTGTTCATCCGACTCTTAAAGTTTTCATTTGTCAGTGTTACTGCACTACGTTTTTCAGCCACATAACTATGTTTTCTGCCTTGTGGGTAGGCATATATAACTACCACTACCAAGACCAAGGCACAAATTACTGGACCAAAAATCTGCCATAAACGCTTAAGCATTGCGAAGCTCCGTTACCCCTTCAACAATCTTATTAGCTGTGTTCCAGTCATCACGACCAAATTCTGAAACTGGTACACGAATATCGAAACGTGATTCCAATTCAACGATTAGCTCAACTGTTCCCATTGAATCGAGAACACCAGCATCGAAAAGGTCTTCGTCCATCATGTCAGAAACATCTTCCATGAAGAGTTCATCAATAATTTCAATAACTTCTGATTTTACATCCATTTTTATAATTCCTTTACTTATTTTTTAGTGAACCAGAGGTCATTCAAGAATCCAGAGAAAATCAAGAATGACAACATAACAGTGTTAAATGTAATAAAGATTCCCAAAGCCTTCGTCCATCTATTTTCAGGAAGTGGCTCAAGACCAGCTTTCTTACGTTCTTTATTAATGGTCTTCTTCTTGCGCAACCAGGCATCATTAAGTCCTAGGCCAATACCATGGAAAATACCGTAAGCAATGTAGTACCAAGTAACCCCATGCCAGAATCCCATAACCATCATATTAATGACATAGGCCACATTTGAAGTCGTGTTACGATTTTTGAAAACTTTATTTCGCATCAAAACCATAACCAAACGCATAAAGATAAAGTCACGGAACCAGAAAGACAAGCTCATATGCCAACGATTCCAAAATTCTTTCAAGTCTCTTGAGATAAAAGGTTTGTCAAAGTTGATTGGGCTCTTAATCCCCATAAGGTTAGATGCTGCCAAGGCAAACATCGAGTAACCCGCAAAGTCAAAGAAGAGATCAAAACCGAAAACATACATGACACCAAGTGTTGGTAAATTAAAGATACCACCTTGAGCCAAAGCTTGTGCTTTCAGTGAAGGCAAGAGCATACTTCCGAAAATCTGCGCCAAAACAAACTTATAGAGGAAACCAAGCATGATATATTTTACAGCTTGCTCCAACATATTCATCAGCTCGTCTCGCTCAGGAATTGCTTGATAGTCTTCGTTAAAGCGTCTGAAGCGATCAATGGGACCACTCGTAAAGGTTGGCATAAAGAGCATGAATCGGAGGAACTCTCCAAGTGTAAACTCTTTAAGGACACCATCCCGCATCTCGATAATCATTCCAACTGATCGGAAGGTCAAGTAAGAAATACCAAGAAAGTTTAAAAGCGACTGAGTACCATTTATCGCAGGCTCTACCTTAACAAAAATCAAGGGAAGGACTACAAGAAACGAGTGTAAATAGAAAACCCATTTATTATCCTTTTGACTACGGTAATGTTTGTATGAATAAACCCAAATGATTTGCCAAATAATATAGGAGAGTAAGGCTAGTAATTGACCAGCATGTGTTCCTGTCAGAGCAAGAATAATAAAGGCTAGACTTACCAAACATTCATAAATTGCAAAACGCTTTTTAAAGAAGAGGCCCACAAAGATTGGCAATAGAGCTAATCCAAGGTAGATGAAATAGAAGGGATTACCGTAGGCTTCTAAATGAGGTAGCTGTTTCAAGAAGTCTATCATCGGTTGTTAACCTCACTGATAAGACCCTTGATATCAATCTTCCCATTTGGTGTCAAAGGCAAACTCTCACGATAGAGGAACTTGGTTGGCATCATATAAGACATCATGATATCTTCTAAGTCAGCCTTGATAGCCTTAGTAATATCGATATCACGTTCAAACTGCTCACGAACGCCATCCTTAAGAATCACATAAGCCAAGAGGTTCTGAACCTTATGGTCTTTATTGTAACGTGGTACAGCTACTGCTGAATCAATGTACTTAGACTTATTAAGGTTTTGTGAAACATCCTCTAACTCAATACGGAAACCATTAAACTTAATCTGGAAGTCCATACGGCCACCGTAAAGAAGGAGACCTTCATCAGTCATCGTTCCTACATCACCAGTATGGTAAGCAGGGAGACCATTAAACTCGAAGAAGGCTTCAGCTGTCTTTTCAGGATTATTCATGTAGCCTTTGGACACTGCTGGTCCTGATACGATGATTTCACCCTGTTGACCATTTGGAAGGATATTCCCATCCTCATCGATAATATAAGTTGGTGAATCTTCCTTGGTATAACCAATCGGCAAACGCTTAAGGTTAGCCAGCATCTCATCAGTTACTGCTACTGCTGATAAGGCTACTGTTGCCTCAGTTGGTCCGTAAGCATTGATAATACGTGCCTCTGGGAAACGTTGGCGAAGCTTTTGAGCAGTCTTGACAGTCAACTCTTCTCCATCAAAATAGAAATGCGTAATTTCCGGCATCTTCTCTGCATTGAAGTCTTCAGACAACATTGCCATATCTGCAAATGATGGGGTCGATGTCCATATAGCAATTGGAAGTGAGAAGATCGTTTCAAAGAGCTTCTTGAAGTCCTGCGTAATGGCTGAAGGAAGTGCATAAAGTGTTCCTCCAAGTGCTAATGTAGGTGCCCAGTACATTACCGATAGGTCAAATGAGTAAGGCGGTTGCGCCAACATTTGGGGACGTTTTGGAGTCGCAAATTCCTTGTCCGTAATCATCCAGTTAGTGAAACTAAGGAGATTATTATGAGAAATTTGTACCCCTTTAGGCTTACCTGTAGTTCCCGATGTGAAGATGATGTAATAAGTATCATCACCCTTAACAGGATGAGTCACTTCGTAGCTAGTCTTACTTTCAAAAGCAGTCGTCACTTGGTCCAATGTCAAGATTGGCGCTTGAACATCCTCAAGTGGGAAGTCGTTAATTGCAATAATTAGACTAGGCTCTGCTACTTCTACGATAGCCGTCACGCGCTCAAGAGCTGAGTGACTATCAATTGGAATATAAGCGTGACCAGATTTAGTCAAAGCTACAAAAGTTGCCAACATTTCATACTCTTGACCACCATAAACCACAACAGGTGATTTTTCTGGGATGTTAAGACTATCGATCTTGGCAGCTAGGCTATCCGAATCAGCTTTTAAGTCACCGTAAGTATGAACTTCCCCTAAAATATTGTAAACAGGAAATTCAGGTTGTGATTGAGCAAAATGCTCAATCGTTTCAATCATATCTTTAATTTTTGTATTCGTCATTATTCTTCCTAAAATTCGTTATAGATAAAATTACCTTGACCTTGTCCTAGGTAATTGTAGAGATAAATTAGGGCCATAAAAATGGCGAAATAAAGCAAGGTTTGTCCTAAAAATACTAGGACGTTTTTGTGTTTTAACATTCTAATTTTCGATACCTTTTTTATATAATATCCTCTCTAGTTTACCATCTTATCACCATTTTTTCCAATAAAAAAGAAAAAATAACTAAATTTCATTTCTTTTTCATCAATAGGTTTTGTTGATAAATGGTTAGCTAAAATGATAAAAAAACAGAGCCTAAAAACTCTGTCAGATTTAACTATTTTGTGTCTTTTGGGCTGTCTGCATTCGATAGTACATTCCCCTAGCTTGCATCAGTTGTTCATGGGTTCCATGTTCAACGATATCCCCATTATTCATGACCAAAATAAGGTCCGCATTTTCAATGGTAGATAATCGATGGGCAATGATGAAACTTGTTCGACCTTTCATTAATTTAGCGAAAGCCTCTTGAATAAGAAGCTCTGTACGTGTATCGATACTAGAAGTGGCTTCATCTAAGATTAAGATTTTAGGCACATTGACAAATATGCGAGCAATGGTCAAAAGCTGACGTTGTCCCTGAGAAAGCGATTGCCCCGCATCATTTAAGTAAGTGTCATAGCCTTGGGGTAACTGCTGAATAAAGAAATCTGCATTGGCAGCCTTAGTCGCTGCTATGACTTTTTCACGACTGGCTTCTGGATTACCGTAAGCAATATTATCATGGATAGTGCCGACCTCTAGCCAAGTTTCCTGTAGAACCATCCCAATCTGCTTGCGAAGGCTCTCACGGGTATAATCTGTAATAGGTCTACCGTCTAGTAAAATTTGACCCTTGTCCAAATCGTAGAAACGCATGAGCAGATTAATGAGGGTAGATTTGCCTGCTCCTGTAGGGCCAACAATGGCAACAGTACTTGCCGCAGGTATATCAATGCTCAAATCCTTGATAAGAGGTTTATTAGGCAAATAACCAAATTGAACATGATCAAATTTAAAACGTCCTTGCACATCTCCTTCTTCCAAAACCACATTGCCTGTTTCTGGTATTTCATCTTCATCTAAAATCATATAAAGGCGGTCGGCACAAGCCAAAGCACTTTGAAGTTCTGAAAGAACAGACGAAATATCATTGAAAGGCTTCGTATACTGGGTGACATAGTTTAGGAAGGTAGTCAATTGTCCCACTGTAAATGCGCCACCTGACATGATACGATAGGCTCCAACACCTGCAATGAGAGCATAAATCAGACTATTAACAAAGCGTGTAGCTGGGTTAACCGCTGACGAATAAAAGATAGCTCCCTGTGAATAATCAGCATACTTACCATTGACGTCTTTAAAACTCCTGACCATCTGGCCTTGAGCATTTAAACTCTGTACTAAGGCTTCTTGAGTCAAACTTTCCTCAATCAACTGAGTCTGCATGCCTCGCCATTTGGTTTGATTGCGATAGAGTTGATAGCTCTTCTTGGCGATAAAACGTGCCACAAGCATTGACAGGGGTGTCATCACTAGAACTAAGAGCATCATGAACCAGTCCAAACGAGCCATGGTAATGATAATAACAAATATGGTCAAAAGCCCGACGAAAAATTGGTTAAAGACCATGAGAAGTCCGTTATTTAATTGGTCACTATCTGTAGTCACACGGCTAACCATATCTCCAGTTCCTTGACGGTCAAGGTAACTGAGAGGCATGGCATGAATTTTCAGCATGACTCTCTCACGTAAACTTTCACTATAAGAGTAAATCAAACGGTTATAAATTAAAGGATTTAGCCACTGGATCGCACTATTGGCTATGATAACTACAAGCATCTGCCATATTAAACGTGACATCAAAAGAACGGCATTCATCTTAAGAACAGCGTCAACGGCATCACCAATTAAGATAGGTAAGTAAACCGTTAAGGCAACTTGAACAATGGTCCCAACAGTTGCTAAGGCAAAGAGGTAACGCTGGCTTAAGATATCTCTGCTTAAACGTTTAAGCGTCGATTTATTATTTCTAGCCTTCATCAGCGACCTCCTTTTGGTGTTGAGAATAATGAATGTCTTGATAGAGTTTATTAGTGTTAAGCAATGCTTCATGATTTCCCAAGCCAACTTGATACCCCTTATCAAGCACCAAAATTTGATTAACTGCTTTTAGGCTATTTGTTCTTTGCGAAATAATAATCAAACTAGTTGATTTAAGATTATCTCTAATAGCCGCTAGTAGGCGACTTTCAGTCAGGTAATCTAGGGCTGAGGTTGAGTCATCCAAAATTAAGAACGGCGCTGGTCTCATCAGCGCACGCGCAATAGTCAAGCGCTGACGTTGCCCCCCCGAAAAATTACGGCCAAACGACTCAACTGGCTCATCTAAACCAAGGTCTTTGTCTTTTACAAAGTCAGCAGCCTGAGCCATGTCAAGAGCATGCCACAATTCCTTATCACTTGGTTCGTGATCAAGTCCTAGTGACAAGTTTGAACGAATGGTTCCCCTAAATAACTCAGCTTTTTGTGGGACATAAGCAACCCAAGAACGCCACTCTTTAAGATTTTTTGGTGATTTTTGATCCTTGAAAATAGCTAAAGAACCCATCTGAGGTTGATATAAGTTCATGATTAAGTTTACCAAGGTCGATTTACCCGAACCAGTACCACCAATAATACCCAGTGACTCACCTCTAGCAATCTTTAAATCAATCTCTTTTAATGACGGTTGACTAGCTGTCGGATAAGTAAAGGTCATGTGGTCAATAGCAAGTCCTGTTTCCGACTGATCTGGTTTTCTTAGTGTTAAAGGTGCCTCAATATCCTCTTCTTGGAGTTCAAAAATAGCTTGTACCCTTTTCGCCGAAATAAAGCTCTGGTTAAGATTGGTCAACATCATAGCCAATTTAAGAAGCTCCGTCAAAATTTGCAAGAGATAATTGACCAGAGCAATCAGCATCCCTTGAGACAAGAGCCCACCTTGAATTTGCAGATTTCCTTGCCAAAGGACAGCAATCAAAGTCATATTAACAACTAAGAAAGTCAAAGGACTAATGAGACTTGCTATCACACCTGTTTTTAGTTGCCACTTCTTCAGGTCTTTATTAACAGTCGTGAAGTTATCTAATTCACGCTCACTCTGACCAAAGGCACGAATAACCCTCATACCTTCAAGTTGTTGACGCGTATTAGTAACAATTGACTCATTAATCACTCGTATCTTGGCATATAAAGGATTGACGACGCGACTGGCTAATACAATGATAAGGGTCAATACCAAGACCATACCCAGAAACAAGAGGGTCAAGCGTGGACTGATTCGGAATGCCATAATAATGGCTCCTATCACAATAATTGGTGCCCTTAAAAAGAGCCTCAAAAATTGATTTATCCCCGTTTGGATTTGAAAGGTATCACCAGTCAGGCGTGTTACCAAACTTGAAGTTCCAATCTCATCCCGCTTTTCCTTTGATAAACGCATGATTTTCGCATAGAGGTCATTAGTCAACACTCGCGCATAACCAACTGCTGCTCTTGATGAAAAATACTGTGCTGAAATAGCAACGACAACACCAATAACGGCAAGTCCAAACAAGACAAAAATCATCAAAAAGAGATGATTTTTGTCTTTATTTGGAATAGTTGTGTCGACAATTCCAGCAATGACTAGTGGGACCAAGAGTTCGAAACTGGCTTCGATTAATTTAAAAACGGGTCCCAGGATACTGTCTTTGACATATCCCTTAAAATAAACTAATAATGCTTTCATTTGTCTTTCCTTAAGAATGAAGTGTATCCTCTTAGAGACGAGAGAACATACGCATCAAAAAGAGGTTAAACTGCACTTCTTTGGCGTAATAAATATTTCCGCCATTTGTATAAAGCTTACCCCCACCATAATACATGGCAACAGGTTGATAATAAGTATAGGTTTCCCCACTAGTGTTTCCTAGACTTGGAGCAACGACATTTTTTGAATAAGCTTTTGCTAATTCGACGGTGTTAACTCCACCATTATCAGCCACATAATCGATATAGGCCTTACCAAAATTATAAGCTTGTACTGCTGTCCAAGGATCCACCTTATGGTGGGCAGCTTCTTCCAGATTTTCTGACAGCACCGTCACCCCTTGACGAATACTTTCTTTTCGATCTGTGATGGAGTTAGTCACCCCTGTAGAACTTTCACTGGACTGCATCACGTCATCTGTCTTCCCCTTGGTTTCTGTGTAAATCATAGCCAACACCAAATCGACATTGGTTGTATTATCAATGTCGTCTTCAGCCAAGACCTCCTTAACCATGGATTCATAGGTTAAGACATGTTGAATATTGGCATGGATTCGATAACATTGGATACCTATGATGAGGACTACGACAAAAACCGCCAGACGTCTTATCCATTTAAACATATTATTTATTGATGATATCCTCGATATTTTTGATGAGAATAGAGTAGGTGCCATCAGGATTTTGAATAAATTCAACACTATCGGCATCCTGATAAACATTATTAGGCACGATTAACTCAATTCCGTTCGATAACGATAATTTTTGATTCTCCAATTTCTTAATTTGACGTGAATGGTCAATATCTGATACTGAGATAGGTTCAGGTATGGCCTCTTTGAGCTCATCAACGAAAGTCAAACGAGCCGTCAAATTATTATCAAAGAGCTGGTCTGCCAATTTTTCAGGTGATAACTCTTGGTCTTCTTCCAGGTTATTAAAAATAGCTGATTTCATTTTTCCTTGGAAGTTAAAGTCATCCTGATTAAAATTCTCGGCAATCTTCTGAGCAGTATCTTCGACCATCTTAATCGATTTCTTGACAGATTGTTCAGGCTGGACCTGCAAGAGATTTTCAGAGAAATAATTGGCAAAGCTTCCATTATGCTTGATTCGCTTTTCAATCAAATAATACTGCTTACTACTACGATTGATTACCAAAGCTTCATCAGGTGTCTGGGCCGCAGATGGCAAATTATTTTGTGACAATTGAATAGGATGCTGGCTATCTCCCAAAGAATGAATCAAACTGTCCTTGAGAGCAATACGCAAGAAAGCAAAATATTCTTGCCCTTCTTTATCAAACTGAATAAAGACCAAATCATTGGTCTTTTGATCTTCAGAAATGACAAATTCTTCCTTCCAAAGTTGGGAAATTTTAACAGAACTTTCCATCAAATCATCTCCTAGATGACTGATAAAAACATTTTCCGCATCAAAATAGCCCCGTTTAGCCTCATCTGAGAAAACTTTAGAGAGTTTCTTTCGAAAATACTCATCTAAGCGAGGCGTTATTTCAAGAGGCCCTTCAGCTAAAACCAGCTCCGTATCATTTGGTGAAAACTGATGAATGATAATGCGTTTAATATATAAATCTAACATAATTTATTAATAGAGTGGGAAAGCATCTGTAAGAGCTTTAACTTCTCCACGAATGCGTTCCAAAACTTCAGGTTTATCGTGATTTTCCAAAGCTTGAACCATTAATTCAGCAATTTTACGGCTCTCAGCTTCACCCATGCCACGACTTGTAATAGCTGGACTACCAACACGGATACCAGATGTCTTGAATGGAGACAACTGCTCGTAAGGGATACCATTCTTGTTCAAAGTAATATTAACTTCTTCAAGAACGTTTTGCGCAACCTTACCATTTTCAACAACCTTAGTGACATCAACCAAGAAAAGGTGATTGTTCGTACCGCCTGAAATAACGCGGAAATCTGGATGTTGATTGAAAACATCAGCCATAGCAGCTGCGTTTTTGATAACATTTTCCCCATATTCCTTAAAGGCAGGGTCAAGTGCTTCTTTAAGAGCAACAGCCTTAGCAGCAATAACGTGTTCCAATGGACCACCTTGCAAACCAGGGAAGACTGCAGAATTCAATTTCTTAGCGATATCTTCATCATCAGTCAAAATCAAACCTCCACGAGGACCACGAAGTGTCTTGTGGGTTGTTGTAGTTGTCACATGTGCATGAGGAACTGGACTTGGATGATGACCAGACGCTACAAGACCTGCAATGTGAGCCATATCTACCATGAGATAAGCACCTACAGCATCAGCAATCTCACGGAATTTAGCAAAATCAATGATACGTGAGTAAGCTGAAGCTCCAGCCACGATGAGTTTTGGTTGTACTTCTTTAGCTTGAGCGAGAATAGCATCGTAATCTAGAAGTTCAGTTTCTTTATCAACGTTGTAAGCTACAAAGTTATAAGTCTTACCAGAGAAGCTAACTGGTGCACCATGTGTCAAGTGACCACCCGCTGACAAATCCATTCCCATAACTGTATCACCTGGTTGGATCAAAGACATGTAAACAGCAGCATTAGCTTGGCTACCTGAGTGAGGTTGCACGTTGGCAAATTTTGCTCCAAAAAGTTCTTTGGCACGCTCAATAGCAAGAGACTCAACCACATCAATCACATCTGTACCACCATAGTAACGTTTACCTGGATAGCCTTCTGCGTACTTGTTAGTCAAGAGAGTTCCTTGAGCAGCCATAACAGCTTTAGATACTACGTTTTCAGAGGCAATCAACTCAATATTGTTTTGCTGACGTTCTGCCTCAGCATCGATGGCGTTCCATAGTTCAGCATCATAAGTTTTAAAATCATCTTTGTCAAAAATCATAGAGGTCTCCTTTGAGGTTTAATGGGGTTTCAATCAACTCACCCACATATAGTCGGAAGTTATCTCACACTTCCATAGGTCTCTGTTAGTCATTTATTCTATGGTCAACTCTGGTAGAGCCGCCAATAGGTCTTCTTTTGTAATTTTCCCTTGTCTGAGAATCCTAGCAGGTGAAACAGACAAATCCAAAATCGTCGAATCTACCCCTAACAAGGCATCATCATCTTGATAGCCAGTCACCTGAAAATCAAATTGTACTCTAATATCGTCGAAATAACGACCACTAGCCTTCCCAGACTTATTAGCAGATGGACCAATCAAAGGCCCTTCCGCTTGGATCAGCTCTCTAGTAACAGTATGGTCTGGCAAACGGAAGCCAACTGTCGCCAATCCTGAATTAATCCATCTGGGGACTTTATCATTAGCTTTTAGAACGATAGTCAAAGGTCCAGGCAAAAAAGCATCATACAATTGTTTCAAATACTTGGGTTGCTCTTTTGAGTAGGACAGGATATCTTCATAAGAAGCGACATTCAAATTCATGGCTTTATCTCTGGGACGATTTTTTAGCTCATAAACATGGTCAACAGCTTGCTCATCTAAAGCCTTAGCAAATAGACCATAAACAGTCTCTGTAGGAAGGACAACTGCTCCACCGTCAGCCAAGATTTCTCTTAACACTTTATTACTTTTCATCATCCACCACGACCATTCTATCTTGCCCAAATTGGTCCTTAAGAACACGCACACGCTTATCTGGAAAATGTAGAGACAAGAGTTTCTTCAAATCACAGCCCTGCTTATAGCCAATTTCAAAGTAGAGCTTTCCTTTTGGAGTTAAATACTTATCTGCGTCCTCAATAATCTTTCTATAAATGGCAAGGCCATCTTCATCAGCAAACAAGGCCATCTTTGGCTCGCTAGCCAAGACATTGGTACCAACTTCGTTCTTATCATTTTCAGAAATATAGGGAGGATTTGACACAATGATATCAAAACTACCAGAAATATTTTCGAAAACATCCGATTGCACAAAGTTAATGTCTGCCTGATTTAGCTTAGCATTCTCTTTAGCAAGTACTAAGGCGTCAGCTGACAAGTCACTAGCTGTTACTTTCCAAGAGGGGCAACTCTTTTTCAGAGATACCGAAATAGCACCACTCCCAGTTCCGATATCAAGAATCTTGAGCTCGGAGCTAGGGTTTTCCGCTAAAATCAAATCCACTAGTTCCTCAGTTTCAGGACGTGGAATCAAGACACGCTCATCAACCTGAAAACGCAAGCCATGAAAATCTTCATAACCCAAAATATACTGAGCAGGCTTGTGATTCTTTAGTTGGCTGAATACATAAGCTAACAACTCTGCATCTTCATCTGAAACTTCTTGACGCAATTGAAGAACAAAATGAGTCAAGTCCCATTGCTTCAAACCACGATAAACGAAGGAAAGGGCCTCTGGCTCTTCGCCAACAGCATCAAGCTGCTTCTCATAGTCAGCCAGGACATCCGCTAAAATCATTTGTTAAGCTCTTCCAATTTTTGCGTTTGATCATAAAGAACCAAGGCATCCACAACTTCATCTAATTTACCAGCTAGAATTGTATCAAGCTTTTGAAGGGTCAAACCAATACGATGATCCGTTACACGGTTTTGTGGGAAGTTGTACGTACGGATACGCTCTGAACGATCCCCTGTACCAACAGTCGATTTACGCTCAGCATCTTGTTCATCTTGAGCGATTTGTGCAAAGTGGTCCGCAACACGCGCACGAATAATCTTCATGGCTTTATCACGGTTCTTCTGTTGTGTACGTTCTTCTTGCATCTCTACTTTAATTCCAGTAGGAATGTGAACCATACGAACCGCAGTCGCAACCTTATTGACGTTCTGACCACCGGCACCAGAAGCGTGATAGATATCGACACGAAGGTCCTTAGGATCAATTTCGTACTCTACTTCTTCAACTTCTGGCATAACCAAAACAGTTGCTGTAGAGGTATGAACACGACCTTGACTTTCAGTCACAGGCACACGTTGCACACGATGTGCTCCTGATTCATATTTGAGTTTAGAATACACGGATTGCCCTGAAACCATAGCAACCACTTCTTTGATACCACCGACACCATTATAAGAGGCTTCCATGACCTCAAAGCGCCAACCCTGTGTTTCTGCGTATTTTTGGTACATAGCTAGAAGATCACCCGCAAACAAGGCAGCTTCATCACCACCTGCAGCCCCACGAATTTCGAGGATAATATTCTTGTCATCATTAGGGTCTTTTGGCAAGAGAAGAATTTTCAAACGTTCTTCATACTCTTCTTTAGCGGCTTTGGATTCTTTGAGTTCTTCCTTAGCCATTTCTTCCAAGTCAGGATCACCGCTTGCTTCCTTAATCATCTCTTCAGCATCTGAGATACTTTGGATGACTTGCTTGTACTCACGGTAAGCTGTCACAGTTTCACGAGTATTTGCTTCTTCACGTGACAACTCCATGAAGCGTTTAGTGTCTGAAACGACTTCAGGGTCACTAAGCAATTCACCCAATTCCTCATAACGGTCTTCAACCGCTTGTAACTGATCATAAATATTCATTTGTTATCTTTACTCCTTATATAACTAATAGTCATTTTTAGGCCTTATTCAAAGGGATTATGTTTTCTTGAGGTGGATTAAACCAGTGCTTTCGGCAAACAGAGATATAACTCTCGTGTCCTCCAATTTGAACTTGTGCTCCCTCATAAACTGGCTTACCATCTTCCATACGAAGAACCATGGTTGCCTTTCTCGAGCAATAATGACAAATAGTCTTAATCTCATCAATCTTATCAGACAAAAGCAAAAGGTATTTAGAACCTTCAAAGAGATTGTTCTGAAAATCATTTTTGAGACCAAAAGCCATCACTGGGATATCTAACTCATCAACAATTCGTGCCAAATCATAGACATTCGCACGGGTCAAAAACTGAGCCTCATCAACTAAAACACAGTACGGTCGTGGATCCATATTAGCAATGTAACCAAAAATATCCGTATCATCACCAATAGGATATGCCTTCCGTTTCATGCCAATACGACTAGAGATATAGCCAACCCCATCGCGATTGTCTAAACAACTGGTCAACAATACTACTGGTTTTCCTTGTTCTTCGTAATTATAGGCAACCTTAAGAATTTCAATAGATTTCCCAGAATTCATAGTGCCATAGCGAAAATAAAGTTGTGCCAAACCAGTCTCCTCTAAAATATGTATTGTACTTATTTTATCATAATTCTAAGCGTAAAAGGGAGGGAGACTGAACAATTTTTGAAAAAAGTTCGCCTCACTCCCTTATTTTTTTAATAGGTTTGACTTGTGTTTCAAATGGTTCAATCTTAGCATCCTAATAACAATTCACCAGTCTAATAGCTTCTTATGAATAGGCTTTAGCCAATTTTTCAAGAAGTTCTTCTTTTTCCTCGTCACTGGCAAATGAAGCTTCGATTGCCGTCTTATTATGAGCATAAAAGTCTTGCACTGAGCTATTAAAATGCTTGTGATAGAGTTCGTATTCCTTGGTTAAGTTTGTATCAGAAACGGTACGATTGTCTGTATTAATCGTAATGTTAGCACCTGCTGCTTTCATTTTTAGATAAGGAAAATCAGCAACTGTAACGGCTGCCTTAGTCTGCAGATTACTTGTTAAACATAACTCTCCTGTGACACCATTTTTGACAAACTCTTCCAAAAGCTCAGGCTCTTGAGCCAAGATCGTTGCATGGCCATTACGCTTAATTCCCATGGCAATCGACTCAGCCAAAAAGGCTGGGCAACCACACTCACCAGCATGAAAAGTCATGGGACGGTTGTAACTTTGGACTTGTTCAATTAGAGGTTTAATCGCTTTAGGTCCATAATGATGCTCATCTCCGGCAAAATCAAAACCAACAAAGTCACTATCTTCAACCTTATTTGCTTCATTAAGAATACGAGCCGTTAAATCTTGATTTGATTGACGCATGCCACAAACTAGGGCCTTAGCTACAATTCCAAATTCTTCTTGAGCTTGACGTAAGCCTTGACAAACGGCATCAATGGTTTCAGCGACAGTCAACCCCTTATCCATTGACAATTCGGGAGCAAAACGCACTTCAATATAGATAACATTTTCAAGAGCAGCCTGTTTAGCAACATCATAAGCCGCAATGGTCAAAGCTTCCTTTGTTTGAAGCAAAGGACGAATGTAATCAAAAGCCTCTAGATAATCTAGGAGACTCTCACAGGTAGCCGGGGCTGTCACATGGTGTTTGAGCTCCGCATCATCCTTAGGTAACTCAATCTTTGCTAAATCAGCTAGGTGACGAATAGTTTCCAATGATAGAGAACCATCCAAATGGCAGTGTAGTTCTGTTTTAGTCAACTTATGAAAATCAATAGCAGTCATTCTTTTCTTCCTCTCTAAGCAATATGTTTTTATCAGATAAAAATTAATTTTTACTATCTTATCATTCTTATAGAAAAAGTCAAGGTGTCGCACCTAATAGGACGTAGTAGATTCTTGAAATGCCATTAGCATTTTGTTAGGATGTAACTATCAAGAATACAAGGAGAAACTTTATGTCTGGCTATATTTTACCAGAAGTTTGGCAAAATCCAACCTCTATGAGAGGTGCCTGGGGCGGCCTCAATCAACCTACAGCTGGTGCACGTTTTGAACAAACTTTACCTAAAGGTGACCAACCTTTCCAACTCTATACTCTTCCGACACCTAATGGTATCAAGGCAACTATCATGCTTGAAGAACTGAAAGAACTCGGTGTGACTCAAGCAGGCTATGACGCTTATCGTATTAAGATTGGTGACGGTGACCAATTCGGATCCGACTTTGTTTCGATCAATCCAAACTCAAAGATTCCAGCCATGATGGATTACTCTGAAGACCAACCGGTTCGTGTCTTTGAATCAGCTAACATCCTGCTTTACTTGGCTGAAAAATTCGGAAAACTCATTCCAACTGATCACGCAAAACGTACGGAAGTTCTCAACTGGCTCTTTTGGCAAACAGGTGCTGCTCCCTTCTTAGGTGGTGGCTTTGGGCACTTCTTCCACTATGCACCTGAAAAAATCGAATATGCCATCAACCGTTTTGCCATGGAAGCCAAACGCCAACTTGACTTGCTAGATAAAGAATTAGCAACCAAACCTTATATTGCTGGTGATGAATACACTATCGCTGATATCGCAATTTGGTCTTGGTATGGCCGTCTTGCTCAAGATAAAATTTGGGACAAGGCTGGTATTTTCCTTGATGTTACAGAGTACAAGCACCTTCAAGCATGGACTGAAAAAATTGCCAACCGTCCAGCGGTTAAACGTGGACTTGAAGTCGACTATAAAGATATCTAATTTTACAACGGTTTGCCTAGGCTAACCGTTTTTCTATTGTTTCATGATATAATAGAAACAAAATCACAAGGAGACATTCATGACTGTATTTCAAGCTATTTTAGAAAAAATTAAAGCCCATGACACTATTATTATTCACCGCCACCAAAGACCTGACCCTGATGCCATTGGTAGTCAGGTAGGACTGAAGGAAATTTTAAAAACAAATTTTCCAGATAAAAAGGTTCTTGCGACAGGTGTCAATGAACCTACCTTATCTTGGATTGCTGAAATGGATAAGGTAACTGACCAAGACTATGAAGGTGCTCTTGTAATTGTTACCGATACAGCCAATACTCCACGTATCGATGATGATCGTTATGATAAGGGTGACTTTCTTATCAAAATTGACCATCATCCTAACGATGATGCTTATGGAGACCTGCTTCTGGTTGATACCTCTGCTTCAAGTGCCAGCGAAATTGTGACCGACTGGGCTCTCACTCTTGGTCTTTCCTTGTCAGATGCTGCTGCCCGTGTTCTCTACAATGGTATTGTTGGCGATACGGGTCGATTCCTCTACCCATCTACAACACCTAAAACACTACAAATCGCTGCTAAACTTCGTGAATATGACTTTGATTTTGCATCTATGGCTCGTCGAATGGATAGTTTTCCTTTCAAAATTGCTAAACTTCAAGGCTATGTTTTCGATAATCTTGAAGTTGATGAAAATGGGGCAGCTCGCGTCGTCTTAACTCGAAAAGTTCTTGATGACTTTAATATCACTGATGCTGAGAGTTCTGCTATTGTTGGCACTCCAGGTCGTATTGATTGCGTCGAATCTTGGGCTATTTTCGTAGAGCAGCCTGAAGGGCATTACCGTGTACGTCTGCGTAGTAAAAGCATTGTCATCAACGAGATTGCTAAACGTCATGACGGTGGAGGGCACCCACTTGCTAGTGGTGCCAATTCCTACAGCTTAGACGAAAACGAACAAATCTATCAAGAAATCAAGGATGCCGTTGCCCATGCAACTCACTAATCGTCGTGTACGTCTCATGGGAACTGTGATTGACGTCTCTATCTATCATGAAGAACCAGAACCCCTGCTAGACCAGGTTGAAGCACTCCTACATACCTACAATAAGCGCTTCTCAGCCAATGACGACAGTTCCGAACTCATGAAAATTAACAAGGCAGCAGGCTTACATTCGGTAACGGTTCACCCAGAGCTTTTTGAACTTATTGCTCTTGGAAAATGGCATAGCTGCCAACCTGGAAGTCACCTTAACATTGCCATTGGACCTCTCATTCAGACTTGGCGCATTGGTTTTTCGGATGCCAAGCTGCCTCTGCCTGAAGAAATTCCTCCGCTCCTGCAAATTATCAATCCCAATGCCATTGTTCTATCCGAGGAAAATCAAAGCGTTTTTCTCAAAGAAAAAGGGATGAAAATTGATCTTGGTGCCCTGGCAAAAGGATATATTGCAGATCGTATTGCAGATTTTCTTAAAGCGGAAAAAGTGACCAGTGCCCTGATTAATCTTGGAGGTAATATTCTAACCTTTGGACCAGCTCTCCATAATCCTGATAAAAAATGGCGGATTGGTATTCAAAATCCCAAGGAGACTAGAAATACAAATCTTATGGTGCTTGCTATAAGAGACCAATCTATTGTCACTTCAGGAATCTATGAACGCACTTTTGAAATGAATGGCAAAACCTATCATCATATTTTCGATAGTCAAACTGGCTACCCTGTCTCTAGTGATCTAGCTAGTCTTACCATCATTTCATCCCTCTCAGTCGATGGTGAAATTTGGACGACACGTTTATTTGGCTCAAGTCTAGAACGCATTTTCCAGGAAGTTAGTTCACAACCAAATCTTGAAGCAATCATCGTTGATAAAGATAATCGCTGCTTTCAGACAGGTGGCATTTACAAAATGCGAATTTCCTAAAAAATAGTAAAAAAGACTTGTCAAGAAGACTACCTTTTGATAAACTAAAATAGTTAAAAAAACTATGGTGCGGAAAGTACCATGGCAGAAAGGAAATATTTTAACATGAAAAAAGATATCCATCCAGATTACCGTCAAGTAGTATTCATGGACACAACTACTGGTTACCAATTCCTTAGCGGTTCAACTAAACACTCAAACGAAACAGTTGAATTTGAAGGTGAAACTTATCCACTTATCCGTGTAGAAATTTCATCAGATTCACACCCATTCTACACTGGCCGTCAAAAATTCACTCAAGCAGACGGACGCGTGGATCGTTTCAACAAAAAATACGGTCTCAAATAAGCAACATCTTGTTGTTAAGCCATTCCAATTGGAATGGTTTTTTTGTATTCTCTTGGCTATAATCTCTCCTACTCCCCTCCTTTAAAATAAAAAAACAGCTTCCATATGGAAACCGTTTAATCCTATTAACCTGCTTTACCAATAGCCAAAGCCCAGATAAAGAAGAGGGCAAATCCGAACAAGAAAATCAAACCTGCAATAGCAAGTCCTTTCAACCAAGTTGGAAGGTCTCTCTTTGCTTTTGTAACAAGTACATAATTCAAAAGCGCAAAGAAAGGTGTTGTAAGGAATGAACCAATCATGGCAAAACGAAGCATTGTTGCTACTTGACCTTGGAAGAAGAAAATAATGATGAGACCAAGAATAGCTGTCAATGTCATCCAAACATTCAATGGTGTTTGATTTTTTTCTTTTTGGTTAAACAAAAGACGAAGAGAAATCTCGTTAACACGTGAATAACCATCGATAACAGTAATCACAGTACCAAAGATACATAAGAAAGCGATAAAGGTAATCAAATAGCGTGACCACTCACCAAGTACTGAGGCATACATACCAACAAACTGAGCAATATACTTAGCTGATGCTGCTTCTACTGGTTTACCAGTTGGATACTGGATAAGAGCACCGAGTGCTACAAAGAATACTGCAAGAATAGCTGTTCCGATGTAACCAACGTTAAAGTCAAAGAGGGCATCATCAGTGTTAAAATCAACAGTTTTCTTTTTCTCAGCTGACCAAAGTGAGTTAATGGCTGAAATTTCAATTGGAGCTGGCATCCATCCAAGAAGTGAAACAATAAATGGAAGGGCTGCGAGCTGCCATGGTGTTTTTTCAACGAAGTCAGCACTGTACTCTGGATGTTTGATTGCCGCAATAATAACTGCTGCTACCGTTGCGATAGTCAAGGCTGACATGATCCATTTAGCCATCCCATCAAGAAGTTTGTAACCACCAAAGAGTAACATACCCCAAATGATTGCAACCAAAATGATTGACCATGTAGTAATACTCAAACCAAGCATTGGAAAGGCACTAGCAATGATGGCTGAACAAAGAATAGAAACACCTGCAGTATTAACCAAGGCTGAAAAGACATTCAAAATAAAGAATACCCAAAGATAGAACTTACCTTTCTCAGCATAACCTTCAACAAGGGTTTTACCTGTATCTGCGGTATACTCAGCACCAAAACGGAAGAATGGGTATTTGAAGAGGTTAGCCAGAATAACCAAGCCTAACAAGGCCCATCCATAAGAACCACCCGCTTGGGTAGATGAAACGATGTGGGAACCACCTACGGCCGCTGAAGCCATTAGGATACCAGGTCCCATTGCTTTTATTTTACTACGCCAGGTAGACTGACTAGTTACACTTGTTTGTGACATAAGAGAATCTCCTAAAACAAATTTTCAGAATAATCTGAATTGATGATTACCATTGTACACAATTGTTGGAATAATTTCAATAGCATTTCACACATTTTCTGAAAAATAGAAAAAAGCCATCCAAATGGATAGCTCTTTTACTATTTAGAAAATCCAGTAAAGAAATCTACAATAGCTTGCCAAATTTGTGCAAAAATATTTTTGCTATTCTCAAGTGTTTTGTTGGCATTAAAGTTTAGGTTGATTCCAGAGAAGGTATTACCAGCTTTCGAAACGATAGAATCTTTAAGTGAACTCAAGGTTGACTTAAAGCTAGCACTGTCAATGATTGAAGACTTAGACAAATTCAAAGCAAAATTCACCAGAAGATTAATTTGCGTATCTGAAAGATCCAAGTTATAGTTATTGACCGTTTGCTGAACAATCGTTTTAGCTTGATCTTCAGTCAACTTATCCCCTTTATCAGCAACAGCTGACTTAATATCAGTCATAGCTACATTAAGCTTGTCTGCGTCATAGTCAGTCTTACCTGAATTTTCCTCATTAATTTGAGAAAGGGTTTTGAGTTCCTCTTGCGCAAGCTCTTTGCTTTCATCTGAAACTTTAGCCCCATTTTGCTCAAGGGAATAGTAAATACCAGCCAAGGCACTTTCTCCTGTAACTGCAATTGGTGCTGCTACCGTAATCTTAGCATGTTCAATACCAAGTGTCGTGGCAGCATTACGGTACATATCTGGAGTGATTTTCGTGATATTTTGCGGTGTCACAATCTCTACACTCAAGGTTTCCTTGGCACCCAGCTTAGCAAGCTTAACCGAAGAATATAGCTGAAGACTAGAATCGTCAGCCACATTCATGATATTGGCGTAAGCAGATGTCGTCAAGGTCTTGACATTAGTATCCTTACTACTATCATACCCTAATAAATTCAAGGTTTCATTTCGTTGCTCTTCCGACAATGAATACCCCATCACATAGTCTGGTTGAACATAAGATTCATCAATAACCTTTTGGACTTGTGATGATGTTGCTGCTTGAGCAACCGAAGTAAAGGCTGTTACTGAAGCCAATATAGCCATCCCAGTAACAAGAAGTTTTTTCAATTTCATGTGTGTTTCCTTTCGAAAATAGAATAGTATTCCATAATCTCCTAAAGGACGACTGACTCTAGACTCAGCCGCTCACCTATTATACCATGACTTAAAAAATTAAGGTCAAAAAAACTACTCGTGCAACTCCAAGGGAAGACCATCTGGATCAGCAAAGAAAGTCATCTTTTCACCGGTAAAAGTGTCCTTGCGAATAGGTTGGCAGGAGATACCCTTTTGTTCTAACTCTTTGACGACCTCTTCAATATTAGTCACTCTGAAAGCTAAATGACGTAAGCCACATACCTCAGGATAAGACGGACGTTTTGGGGGCTCCACATAGTTCGGATCACTGGTCTTATTGCCAAAGATTTCAAGTTCTATACCTCCACAGCGTAGGTCTAACTTATAATCATGACGTTCCGGACGGTGATTTTCCCGAATAATCTCAAAACCAAGTTTATTGACATAAAAATCTCGAGACAAGTCATAATCAGAAACAATAATAGCAACATGATGCACTGTATTTAAAAACATTTTTTCCTCCATTGAAAAAGACCCGAAGGCCCTTTCTTAACTTTGAAATTGATTGTATGACTTATTAAAGGCTTCAATAATATCTGAACTTGCCTTGTCAAAATCTACCTGTGATTTCAATTCACCTTTGACGATTGTACGCTGAGTTGCTTCGGCATCCGTACAAGTTACAAGGGTAACTTCAGACTTGCCAGGTGTATCATCAACTACTGCTACTTCAGTTGGTTGAACAACCTTCACCTCACTAATAACATAAGTATAGACTTTATTTTTATCCGTAAGATAAATCTTCATACCTTCCTTAGCCTTATCTAGCGGTGAAAATAGCATGTCAGATGCACCGGCAATACCAAAGACGTGGTGGCTAGCTAGTGAATAGTTGTTTTCACCACCCATGACTTGATCTTCTTTCATCGTTCCTGCACCGTAAGTCAACTCTGTATTGCCAAGTCCTTTGAAAATAGGGAGATTGATACCTACCTCTGGAATAGCAATACCACCAACGACAGGAAGCTCTTGAGCATCCATCTGTGCCTGCAAGACAGACTCTGTACTAATTGATTTAACGGTATCAAAGTCAAAGCTAGTCTTAGCTTCCTTGTTTTTCTCAATAGTCTTTTTAGAAACCTTACTCACTTGATACTTATTTGTATTCCAAGCAATCACTGTGTTTCGAATAGACTTATTGAAAATCAAGGCTAAACCAACAACCAAGAGAACAACAATCAACACCCAGCGAAGAATATCAAGCCACTTACGGCGTTTTTTTGTTACGTTATTTTTCTTATCTTTGCTCATTAGTTGTCACCACTTTCTTGATCTTCGGAAGCTTGTTCAACTTCTTCTGGCTCAACTAAAGCAAAGGTTACAATACGAGCAGAGTCATCCAAACGCATGACCTTAACCCCTTGAGTGGCACGACCAGTTTGTGAAATATTAGCAACGGCAGTACGGATGATAACACCTGTATCGGTGATGACCATGATATCCTCATCACCAGACACTGTTACAATACCTGCTAGGTTACCATTTTTCTCTGTGATATTGGCAGTCTTTATACCTTTACCACCACGACCCTTCGTTGGGTATTCAGTAGCTGAGGTACGCTTACCGTAACCCTTTTCAGTGATAATCAAGACTTCTTGGTCTTCTGTAATGGCAGCTGCACCAACAACTTGGTCACCATCACGAAGAGTTACCCCTTTAACACCGGCAGCCATACGACTCATGCTTCGAATAGTGTCTTCTTTGAAGCGTACACTGTAACCAAATTTAGTACCAATGACAATTTCTTCATTACCAGTAGTCAAGAAGACATTGATTAGCTCGTCACCTTCTCTAAGTTTCAAGGCAATCAACCCATTTTGGCGAATGTTTTTGAACTCGGCTTCCTTAGTTCGTTTAACCAAACCTTGACGAGTTACAAAGACTAGGTGATTATTTTCAGAAGCTTCATCACTCTTGGCATTAATGACTGTTTGAATGGTCTCACCTTCGTCCAACTTCAAGAGATTGACGATAGGTAAACCTTTGGCTGTGCGACCGTATTCTGGGATTTCATACCCCTTAAGACGGTATACACGCCCCTTATTAGTCATGAAGTAAAGGTGATCATGAGTGCTTGTTGAGACAATATCACGAACAAAGTCATCATCGTTAACACCAGTACCTTGGACACCGCGACCACCACGTTTTTGTGAACGGAACTCGTCTTGGGCTAAACGTTTAATATACCCTTTATTTGAGAGAGTGATAACAACATCTTCTTCCTCGATGAGGTCCTCATCTTCAAGAGAAATAACTTCTCCGACCATAAGCTCTGTGCGGCGAGCATCTGCAAATTTACGCTTGCTTTCGTCCAATTCTTCCTTGATGATAGCAATGACACGTTCTGGTTTTGCCAAAATATCAGCTAAATCAGCAATCAGAGCCAAGAGATCATTGTACTCATTTTGAATCTTATCACGTTCCAAGCCTGTCAAACGACGCAAACGCATATCAAGAATAGCTTGACTTTGACGTTCCGTGAGTTCGAAGCGAGCCATCAACTCAGCTTGAGCCTCAGCATCAGTTTGACTGTTACGGATAATCGTAATCACTTCATCCAAATGATCAAGGGCAATCAACAAACCTTCTAAAATGTGGGCACGTGCTTCAGCCTTATCCTTGTCAAACTGTGTACGACGAACCACAACTTCTTGTTGGTGAGCAATATAGTCAGCCAAGATTTGACGCAAGGAAAGGATTTTAGGCACACCCTTTTCAATGGCCAACATGTTGAAGCTGAAGTTAGTCTGAAGTTGCGTTAATTTGAACAAATTGTTCAAAATAACATTAGCAGAAGCATCACGACGCACTTCGATGACAAAGCGTACGCCTTCACGAGAAGACTCGTCACGGACTGCTGTAATCCCCTCAATACGTTTTTCTTGAGCTAAACGAACGATATGTTCATGAACCTTGGTCTTATTGACCATGTAAGGAAACTCAGTGACAACAATACGCTCACGACCTGATTTAGTTGTTTCAATTTCAGTACGCGAACGAAGAACAATAGAACCCTTACCAGTTTCATAAGCACGGTGAATACCAGATTTCCCCATGACCAAGCCACCAGTTGGAAAGTCTGGACCAGGAAGTACTTCCATCAGTTCACGTGTTGTGACTTCAGGATTATCCATCATCAATTTGACAGCATCAATCGTTTCAGCCAAATTGTGTGGTGGGATGTTAGTCGCCATACCAACGGCAATCCCTGTCGCACCATTGACAAGAAGGTTTGGAATACGTGACGGAAGAACGATTGGCTCACGTTCTGATCCATCATAGTTATCTTGAAAACCAACGGTATTCTTATTGAGATCACGAAGCATTTCCAAGGCGATTTTAGACATACGCGCCTCAGTATAACGCTGAGCGGCAGCCCCATCACCATCCATAGAACCAAAGTTCCCGTGACCGTCAACCAACATGTAACGGTAGCTCCACCATTGCGCCATACGAACCATGGCTTCATAGATAGATGAGTCTCCGTGTGGGTGATATTTACCCATAACATCCCCGGTAATACGGGCAGATTTTTTATGTGGCTTATCAGGTGTCACCCCAAGCTCATTCATTCCATATAGAATACGACGTTGTACAGGTTTTAAACCGTCACGAACATCTGGGAGAGCACGAGACACGATAACACTCATGGCATAATCGATAAAGCTTGTCTTCATCTCAGACGTCAAATTAACGTCAATTAAATTATTATCTTGCACTCTAAAAATGCCTCTTTTCTTTCATTCAAATCATTCCAAACTCTAATAAAAGAGTATAGAAAATTTCTATAATATTATACCATAAAACGCTTTACTTTTCAGTTGTGTAAACGCTTTCATCTATTATTTCCTTATTATTTCGTGACATCCATCACTTAAAGTGGTAGAATAAGCAGTGTACGGGGTAACCCAATTAAAAAATAAGGAGATGTTTAGACCCATGACTGCAACTAAACAACACAAAAAAGTCATCCTCGTTGGTGACGGTGCCGTAGGTTCATCTTACGCTTTCGCACTTGTAAACCAAGGTATCGCTCAAGAACTTGGTATCATCGAAATTCCACAATTGTTCGAAAAAGCTGTTGGTGATGCGCTTGACCTTAGCCACGCGCTTGCTTTCACTTCACCTAAAAAAATCTACGCAGCTAAATACGAAGACTGTGCGGATGCTGACCTTGTAGTTATCACTGCTGGTGCTCCACAAAAACCAGGTGAAACTCGTCTTGATCTTGTTGGTAAAAACCTTGCTATCAACAAATCTATCGTTACTCAAGTTGTTGAATCAGGCTTCAATGGAATCTTCCTTGTAGCAGCTAACCCAGTTGACGTATTGACTTACTCAACATGGAAATTCTCAGGATTCCCTAAAGAACGCGTTATCGGTTCAGGTACTTCACTTGACTCAGCTCGTTTCCGTCAAGCACTTGCTGAAAAACTTGACGTTGATGCTCGTTCAGTTCACGCCTACATCATGGGTGAACACGGTGACTCAGAATTTGCCGTTTGGTCACACGCTAACATCGCCGGTGTAAACCTTGAAGAATTCCTTAAAGACACTCAAAACGTTCAAGAATCTGAATTGGTTGAATTGTTCGAAGGTGTTCGTGATGCCGCTTACACAATCATCAACAAAAAAGGTGCTACTTACTATGGTATCGCCGTAGCTCTTGCACGTATCACTAAAGCTATTCTTGACGATGAAAATGCAGTACTTCCATTGTCTGTATTCCAAGAAGGTCAATATGGTGTAAGCAACGTCTTTATCGGTCAACCTGCTATCGTAGGTGCACACGGTATCGTACGTCCAGTGAACATCCCATTGAACGATGCTGAACAACAAAAAATGAAAGCTTCTGCTGATGAATTGCAAGCTATCATTGATGAAGCATGGAAAAACCCTGAGTTCCAAGAAGCTTCAAAAAACTAATTTGACATTAGTTAAATAAAAGTCTCCAGTAGGAGGCTTTTTTCGTATTTCAAAAAAGAAAAAAACAGCTAATTCAACTGAATTAGCTGTTTCAGATTATTTAGCTGAGATAGCTGCTTTAGCAATATAGCTAAGCGGTTGGTTAAAGTGTGGCAAGAAGAACAAATCAAGCAATTGAAGACGGTCGATCGTTACACCTTCTTGGATAGCCAATGAGAACATGTGGATTCCCATAGAGATGTCCATACGTGATACCATTTGAGCACCAAGAACTTTGCGTGTATCTTTGTCATAAACGATCTTGATTGTAACGTCTTCATTTTCATCTTCCATGAAGGCAGCTTTTTGAAGATCTGTTGATTCTACTACTGCTGGATTGAAACCAAAACGTTTTGCTTTTTCTTCTGTCAAACCAGTAGATACCATGTTCAAACCATAGATTGAGATACCATTTGATCCTTGAACACCGTTTGATTCAACATCGCCACCACCGGCATTATGACCACCGACAATACCTGAACGAACAGCGTTTGAAGCCAAGGCAATGTAGTTCACATCTTCAAGGGCATTGTCATAAACGGTAGCACAGTCACCAACTGCATAAACATCTTTGATTGATGTTTCTTGTTTCTTATTAACAAGGTAAGCGCCATTACGGAATGTTTCCAATTTACCAGCACCAAGAGCTGTGTTAGGACGGAAACCTACTGCAAGGACAACCATGTCGACATCGTAAGCATTTTTATCAGTGACGATACGTTCAACTTTAGTATCACCTTCAACTGCCTTAACAGTTTCACCAAATGCCAATTTAATACCGTGGCTTTCCATATTTTTAGCCATAAGTTCAGTCAAGTCATGGTCGTAATAACCTGCCAAACATGTATCAACAACGTCGATAAGGATAACTTCTTTTCCATGACGTTGGAAAGCTTCAGCCAATTCAACACCAATGTAACCAGCACCCACAACCGCTACACGTTTGATATCTTGAGATTTGTCGTTCAACTTATCAATAACTTCTTGGGCATTTTGGAAAAGTTTAACGAATTGAAGGTTTTCAAGTGTAGCTTCGAAAGTACGGCTACCTTCTTTAATTTCAGCACCTTCGATTGGAGGCAAGATTGGTTGAGACCCAGTAGCCAAAATCAATTTGTCATATGATTCAACGTGCTCTTTACCATCTACAAGGGCTGTGACAGTTTTACCATCAAAGTCAATAGACTCAACTGGTGAGTTCATATAAACTTTAGCACCCTTGCTTTCAAGTCCTTCTTTGTTGGCATAGAAAAGACCATCAGAACCAGAGATTTGATTACCGATCCAAAGAGCCATACCACAACCCAAGAATGAAATGTTAGAGTTTTGGTCGAAAACAACTACTTCATTTTGGTCTCCGTAATTATCGAGAATAGTATTAATACTAAAAGTACCAGCGTGGTTAGCACCAACAACTACGATTTTTGACATAAGTTTATCCAACTTTCTTTTGATAATAGTTTACTGTTTTATTCTACCATAATCGGAAAACGGTTACACCTTTTATGCTCAGACTTTGTTACTTTTTGAACAAATTAAGTTTCTATGCTCTAAACCCATGTAAAACATGTCAAAATAGGTAGAAAATCGCTTTATGATGACGGTTACCTTTCTTAACACCATCACTGTCTTACCAAATCCCAGAAAGTTACTTTGCTTTAAAATACAAAAAAAGAGTGAACAACTTTCTCTTTAGAGAATGTCAACACTCTTTTTTTATTAGACTAACTCATTAAAATCCCAAACATCTGTCCAACCTTCATAAAATTCTGGTTCGTGACATACCATAAGGATACTACCCTTGAAGGCCTGAAGGGCACGCTTCAATTCGTCCTTGGCGTCAACATCCAAGTGGTTGGTCGGTTCATCCAGAACAAGAACATTATTTTCACGATTCATAAGGAGACAGAATCGAACTTTAGCCTGTTCTCCACCTGAAAGCACCTGAATTTGGCTTTCAATATGCTTAGAGGTTAATCCGCATTTGGCTAGAGCAGCACGAACCTCAGCTTGATTTAAGGCTGGGAAGGCATCCCAAACCGCTTCAAGAGGCGTCTGACGTGACCCTTCTGCTTCTTGCTCGAAGTAACCTAGATCAATAAAATCACCTGTCTCAACTTCTCCTTCGAGTGGTTGAATAATACCAAGCAAGCTCTTAAGCAAAGTAGTCTTACCGATACCATTGGCACCTACGATAGCTACTTTTTGATTACGCTCGAAGGTAAGATTCAAAGGAGCCTTGGTCAAAGGGCGGTCGTAACCAATAACGAGGTCTTTGGTTTGGAAAATAAAACGTCCAGGCGTACGACTTTCCTTGAAATGGAATTCAGGTTTTGGCTTCTCAGCCTGCAATTCAATAATTTCCATCTTATCCAATTTCTTCTGACGAGACATGGCCATATTTCGAGTAGCAACACGTGCCTTGTTACGGTTAACAAAATCTTGAAGGTCTGCAATTTCCTTTTGCTGACGTTCATAGGCTGCTTCCAATTGAGCTTTCTTCATTGCATAGACAGATTGGAAATTGTCATAATCACCTGCATAGCGAACCAAGTCTTGATTTTCAACATGATAGACAATGTTAATCACATCGTTTAGGAACGGAATATCGTGCGAAATGAGGATAAAGGCATTTTCATATTCTTGAAGATAGCGTTTAAGCCAGGCAATGTGTTCAGCATCCAAATAGTTGGTTGGCTCATCAAGAAGCAAGATATCTGGTTTTTCAAGCAATAACTTAGCCAAGAGAATCTTGGTACGTTGACCACCTGAAAGGGCCGTTACATCTGTATCCATACCAAAATCCATAACACCTAGTGCACGGGCAACCTCATCAATCTTAGCATCTAGTGTATAGAAATCACGCGTTTCCAAACGATCCTGAAGCTCACCTACTTCTTCCATCAGAGCATCAACGTCGGCTCCTTCGTCAGCCATAGACATGTAAATCTCGTTGATGCGTTCTTCAGTTTTAAAGAGCTCATCAAAAGCCGTACGAAGGACATCACGAACGGTCATCCCCTTTTCAAGAACAGCATGCTGATCCAAGTAACCCGCTGTAACGTACTTAGACCACTCTACCTTACCTTCATCTGGCTGCAATTTTCCAGTAACGATAGACATGAAGGTTGATTTCCCTTCACCGTTAGCACCGACAAGACCGATATGCTCACCTTTGAGCAAACGGAATGAGACATTTTCAAAAATAGCACGGTCACCAAATCCGTGACTAAGATTTTTGACTTCTAAAATAGACATAGCATATCTGGGCTAAAACAGTCTTCAGCCCTTTCCTTTCTTGACATTAACTCTACTATTTTACCATTTTTTAGTGAAAATTTGGACCTCTGCTTCTGGAAAATTAAAAAGAAAAAGCAGGACCAACCTGCTAACTCTTTAGTTTCTCTGTAAAATACGTTTAAAGACAGGATATAGGAGAGGGACTGCAATAATAGTCACTACTGATGTTCCAAAGGTCCCTCCTATTTTAGTAAGTGCCAATACCATGGCAGCATTTACTGGTAGAGCCGCAACGATACTATTAATAATCGTATACTTAATAAAATTCAAAATAATTTTGGTTACTGCAGCTATAACTCCAATGATTATGATATTAGCCATTTTGTCATTTGATTTTAGTAGCTTTTCAAAAACAAGATAGAGCACCAGACAGACTATTAAGGATTCTAAAATAGTAATCCAGACCTCGGCAGCATAACCATTGAAAATATCAAATAGCCCTAACCCTACTGTTGCAACTAGCGCACCTTTTCTAGCACCGAAAATCAAAACAGCAATCACAACTAGGGCATTTCCCAGATGGACAAATTGAGGTCCAAAAGGAATACGAATAAACTGTACGCTCACAATAATTAAAGCTGCATACAAACTTAAGATAACTAATTCACGTGTTTTATCACTTTTCATTTTTCTCCTCCAATAGGGCATTAAAACCACTAAATAATAAACCAATATGAGGCTCATAGCATAGGCCGTATTTTAAAGGACGACCATCGGACAGTGTTGATGAAAGAACTCTATCCATGACATCCAAGGCCAAATCACAAACCTTTAGTAAATCTAGGTTATAAAAGTAACCAGCTGATAAGATTGCCGTTAGTAAATCTCCACTACCATAAAAATGAGATTGATAACTTTTCCTCATAAGATAAGCCGTTTCATTAGTCTCTTTATCAAAATAAGCCAAACCCATTTTTTCTGTCTCAAATGAGATACCTGTCACAATAACTTTCCGAGGGCCAAGCTTGGTCAAATCTCTCAAAAGCTTTTCAACAGTGACTTTATCATAGGAACCTGCTTCAAGATATGGAGTATCCGTCAACAAGGCAGCTTCTGTCAGATTAGGAATGATGACATCTGCTTGTTGACAGAAATCTTTCATGGCTTCTACATAGTGTCTATCAAAACCTTGATAGAGACGGCCATTGTCAGCCATAATAGGATCAACAAATAGAGGTATCTCTTTATCGCGAGCTAATTGACCTACAAGTTTTAGTTCTTCTTCTGACTTAAAATAACCACTCACAAGGCCATCTACTTTAAAATCCAAGTGCTCCCACTGCTTACAAAACCCTTTTAGGTCATCTGTAAGGTCCCGTACATAAATATTATTAAAGTCCCCTGTATGCGATGATAAAAGAACCGTTGGCAAGGGAAGGACTTCAGTTTGACAGGCTGACATGATAGGGAGGCTACTAGTCAAAGCAACCTTACCTAGACCAACGAGGTCATTGGCAACAATTACTTTGGTCATCTATTTCCCTTCCCATGTCTTTTTAAACTGTTTAACAAAGCTTGTGTGGAAATAAATGTAATAGGCCACTCCTAAACCAAGAATAGCAGCTACAAGGTCAAATGGAATCTTCATAATAGCATAAGCTGGCGTACCATAGATAAAGGCTCTTCCTAAGCCATAACCTACTAGATCAATAATAGCCCCAAGCAAGAGACCTAAAGATGCCCTAGATTTGCTCAATTCTCCTAAACGCCCTCCAACAATGAGTGCAATAGCAAGAACTTGAAGGCTGTGTGTTACTAGAGTTACCCACATAGGAAGAGGGTAAAAAAGAAAATCTCCAATAAAGGAACCTACTCCCGCAATAATAACTGCTTCTGTAGGTGGGAAAATTAAACCAACTAGGAAAATAACAATCCCGTTAAAATAGAAATGACCTCCTGGCACAGGGATAGATAAGAGACTCGAACTCAAAATAATGACAAGTGCCATGAAAAATGCAGAAATGGTTAAACGTTTTGCTGACATACCTAAAACTCCTTAGTCAATAAATATAGTATAAGTTTATGAAAATTCTGACGATTAAACAAGTGGCTATTCCTCTATCTGACCGGGTACAGATTTAAAACTATAAAAAATCACCACACATCCATGTGGCGATAATCTTTATTGAGCTTTTTTATCAAAGTATTTGACAGGTGCTTTTTCAAGATTCTTCAATGAAATATTAGCAGTCGCATTTGCTTCTGTACCATAATCTGAGAATTCAATGATCAAGTCATGATCAAAATCAGACACGGCATAGTCAACAACGATTTCTTTAACTTCCTTAGGAGCAATCTCTGTCTTATTAGCAATCTTGTCTTTGTCATCATCTTTAGAGAAGACCATTGTCGCAACTTTCAATTCTTCATTCTCTTGTTTCACATCAAGGACTACCTTCATCAAAAGAGTATAGGCATTCATGGTTTCTTTACTTGAGTTGCTAAGTTTATAGTGAACGCGTACAGCTTTTTGACCTTCTGGTGATTCGATTTTAGTTGCAGAAAGAACTTGTACACTAGCATCTTGTCCTGTAAATAGCATTTTGTTTTTATCGTAGGTCCAAGTAGGCTCTTTCTCGGGTGTACAAGCTGACAAACCGAGAATGGTCAAGCATGCAAGAGCGAGAAGTCCTAAGATTTTCTTAAAAGTCATTCTTATAATCTCCTTAAACTTGTTTGGAAGGGGAATTTAGTTTTACCTTACAACCTTCTTATTATGTCAAAATCTAATAATCTTGTCAAATTTCTCTGGGCCTATTGCTCTGAGAAGGGAAGTAAGGTAAAATAAGGAAAAATCTGTAAGGGGTCAGTTATGAGTATTTATCAAGATATTATCGAGACCATTATCAAAGATATCCAAAATGGTACTTTAAAAAAAGGGAGTAAGCTTCCCTCTATTCGTCAACTTAGCCAGACTTATGCCTGTAGTAAGGATACAGCCCAAAGAGCACTCTTGGAACTCAAGTATCAAAACTATATTTACGCCGTACCCAAAAGTGGCTATTATGTTCTCGAAGGACGCAATGAAGTCGATAATAAGGTCCTTCTTAACCTTAACGATTACAATCAATTGGCCTACGAGGATTTTAAACTTTGTTTGGATGAAAGTTTGGCGGGTCATCAGGACTACCTCTTCAACTATTATCATGAACAAGCTGGACTCAAAGATTTGCTTGAAGCCTTAAAGAGTCGATTAATTGCTGACGATATTTATGTCAATTCGGACCAGATTGTCATAACCTCAGGAAGTCAACAGGCCCTCTATATCCTTTCACAGATGGATTTTGGTAATGGTGGCCACAAAATTCTTTTAGAACAACCTACCTATCATCGCATGAACCAGCTTGTCAACCGTCAAAATCTAGCTTACGAGACGATTAACCGTGGTTTTGATGGTTTGGATTTTGACCGCTTGGAAGAGTACTTTAAATCTGGACAGATTAAGTTCTTCTATACTATCAGTCGTTACTCCAATCCTCTCGGATTAAGCTATAATGCTAGCGAAAAAGAAAAGCTAGCCCAACTTGCCAATCAGTATAATGTTTATATCGTCGAGGATGACTATATGGGAGACTTTAGTGATAGTAAAAATCTCCCTATTCACTACTATGATACCCAAGATCAGACCATCTATATCAAATCCTTCTCCATGACCCTTTTTCCAGGTTTGCGCCTAGGTAGCCTTGTTTTACCTCCTAATCTTAAGTCTACCTTTTTGAGCCACAAGGGACTTATTGACTATGATACCAATCTCATCATGCAAAAAGCACTTTCCGTTTATCTCGAAAATGGCATGTTCCAAAAAAACATTAAGAAACTTGGCGACCTCTTTCAACAAAACATGGCTAAAAGTCAAGCAATCATTGACCAATCTAAGGTTAGCATTCCTTATCAGATTTCCCCTAGACATGTGACCTGGCAACTTCCTAAGGGGGTTTCACTTGAAAAATTCAAAGCCCACAAGCAGATTCGTTTTTTAGAATCATCCTTTATTAGACCAACTTCTGAAACTTATCTGCAGATAGGTCATGGACAGGAACTGGAATCCTTTATAAAAATTTTAAAAAAGACAAAGTGACAATTAGACACAACAAAAGCCATCAAGCGATGGCTTTTGTTTATTTAGTCTGCTCAAAGCGTAGGTGTACAATTACTTTGTCACCATAACCGTTACGTTCCAAATCTCGTTGCAAACGGTATGAAATATAATGCTCAGCAATATTGATAAAGCCTGCTTCCATGAGACGATTTTCAACCAATGACTGAATCATATTAATGGTTGGGCGTTCTACCTGAGCATCTTGAAGATCAAGCACTACTTTTTTCGTAACTTGAGCAAGGTTTTGGCGCCAAGTATCGTCGAGAACATACACAGTCTGTGCTGCTTTTAAGATGGCTTGGTAAATTTTATCAGGATCAAATTCAGCAACTTGACCATTACGTTTAATAATTTGCATGGCTACCCTCTTTTCATGGCTTTTTCTTTTATTATGCAGAGAATTTACATATTTGTCAAGTGCAAATCCCTGAAAGAGCTATCCAGACTGCTTATTCCCAGAATTTAGAAATGTAAACTGGTTTACCATGTTTATCAAAGGAAAGCGTTGCAGTATAGGAATCTGACTCATGATGCCGCATATAATTAGCGATTCTCTTGTCACCGTTTATCAGATGAATGTCATAAGTCTGCCCGTCAGAGCTTACAAAGTGAGCATTAATCCTAGCACTACTCGTTTTTGTCCCAACATGACTAATATCTATTTGTTCAACTTTTCCATCAATGGTTTTAGCTATAGGGCCTCTATAGTCTTTGTAAATAGTGAATGTAGTCAAAACATCCTCAACCAAAACATAGGTCATTCCGAAAACAAACAGATAAACTATTGGGATGGCAATGAAAGATAATTTACTTTGACAAAACGTTTCTTTATGCCAAGTCCAAATATCCTGAGGTGACATGGTTAAAAATTTTTTAAAATATTGATGAACAAGTAACCTGTAGACTAATAATACAAATATTACTTGCCCCAAGGGATAAGCAAAACTGGGTAGTCCATCAATCAGTACATTGACTTTATCAGATTCAAAAGTATAGTGTCCCCATACCCCGTCAAAGAACTCTAAAAACAAATTATCTCCTTTATGTAATATCGTCTAATCACTTAAAAATCCATCTTCTCAGATGGATTTTCTAATGATTAACGTACTTCTGCTTCGACCTTTTCAGTGAGAGCTTTAGTAATTTTTTCCATGTATTTAGCAACTTCTTCATCTGTGAGGTTGTCATTTGGATTTTGGAAGGTAAGGCTATAAGCCATTGATTTCATACCTGCACCAAGTTTTTCACCTGCGTAAACGTCAAAGAGTTTAACGGCAACCAAGCGTTTGACTCCTGCAGAGTAGATAGCATCCAGAACTTCTTGATGAGTTATTTCTGCCTTGAGAAGAAGGGCGATATCACGTGATACTGCAGGGAATTTTGTGATTTCAACAAATGGTTGATCTGGTTGCAAGGCAGCTTCTACAGCACTAAGGTTAATTTCAGCTACATAAGTCTCAGGAATGCCATAGTTTTTGGCAGTTTGTGGGTGAACTTGACCAAGGAATCCAATAGTTTGGCCGTCAAGCACAATAGCAGCTGTACGACCTGGGTGCATGCTTGCTAGGTCTTTTGTTGGTACATAGTCAACTGAAACTTCAAGTTTATCAAAGAGTGCTTCAACAATACCTTTGGCATAGAAGAAATCAACTGGCGTTGCTTTGGTTTGGAAATCTTTTTCAGCTACAAGACCAGAAATAGCGAAGGCAAAGGTATTGATTTCATTTGGCAATTCCTCTTTTGGATTACCCTTTTGTTCAAAGACCTTACCGATTTCGTAAATGGCAACGTTACTATTCTTACGGTTAACATTGTAAGCAACAGTATCAAGCATGCCAGAAACCATATTCTGACGAAGAGCTGAACGATCAACAGTCATTGGCCACATCAACTCAGTCAAATTACTTGGTGTCGCAGCAAATTCAACGGCTTTTTCAGGTGTTGTCAAAGCATATGAGATGATTTCAGTCAATCCAGCACCTTCAGCAATGCTACGAACCTTACGGCGAAGTGCTTGTGTTTCAGTCAATTCACCGGCCGTTCCTGCTGCTTCTGGAAGTGTCGTAGGCAATTTTTCATAGCCGTAGATACGTGCAATTTCCTCAACCAGGTCTGCTTGGATACTGATATCCCAACGACGACGTGGTACAGATACTGTGAATTTATCGGCATCACCTGTCAATCCAAAACCAAGTTTCGCAAAGACATCTTCAATATCTGCAAAAGTCAATTCTGTACCAAGGCGAACATTCACATAGTCAAGACTTGTAGAAACTTGAACTGGCTCTGTATCAACTGACCCCGCTTGAACACGGCCTGCAAGCACCGTTCCATTTGCCAATTCTTGCAACATTGCTGCAGCAAAATCAAGCGCTTCAAGGACAGTATCGTTATTGATACCTTTTTCAAAACGTGATGATGATTCTGAACGAAGGTTGAGACGACTACTTGTCTTACGAATTGATTTACCATCAAATACAGCAGCTTCGAGAACAACATTTTTAGAATTGTTGTCAATTTCAGTTGAAGCGCCACCCATAACACCTGCTAGGGCTACTGGTTTGTCAGCAACTGTAATAACAATATCTTCAGTAGTCAATTCACGTTCTTCACCATCGAGAGTCACCAATTTTTCACCCTCACGGGCATCACGGGCAACGATTCGTGAATCTTCAAATTTGTCCAAATCAAAGGCGTGCATTGGTTGTCCAAAGTAAAGAAGAACATAGTTTGTCACATCTACCACATTGTTGATTGGACGGATACCAGCATTCATAAGAAGGTTTTGTAACCATTGTGGACTTGGTTGAACAGTAACATTCTCAACCACACGGCTAGCATAAGTAGCCACTTTATCGCTTTCGATAGCTACTGAAATCTTATCAGAAGCTGGCTTGCTGTCTTCTGTGACTGTTTTTTCTGGGAAGTGAACAGATTTACCATAGATTGCAGCGACTTCATGGGCCACACCACGCATAGAAAGAGCATCCGCACGGTTAGGTGTGATTGACAATTCGATGATTTCATCATCAAGGTCGAGATATGGGAAAATGCTATCTCCAGGTACAGCATCTTCAGGCAAAATTTGGATTCCATCTGCAAATTCCTTAGGAATAATGCTATCTGGAAGTCCAAGTTCTGCCAAAGAACAGATCATACCGAGAGATTCCATGCCTCGAATCTTCCCTTTTTTAATTTTGTAATTGTCCGCAATGCGTGCACCAGGAATGGCAACAATGACCTTGATTCCAGCAGTGACATTTGGAGCTCCACAAACAATTTGACGTGGACCTTCAGCATCTCCTGTATCTACTTGACACAAGTGCAAGTGTGTTTCAGGCACATCTTCACATGACAAGACATGACCAACAACCAATTTAGACAAGCCTTCAGCAGGTGTTTCAACACCTTCCACTTCAATACCTGTCGTCGACATTTTTTCAGCGAGTTCAGCAGTGGTAACATCCACATCAACCAACTCTTTTAACCATTTATAACTAACTAGCATAATTATGATACCAAGCCCGTTAATAGCTCTCAGCAAAAATAGGAAAGGCAACGTTGGTGCATCAGCACCTAGGAGCCTTTATCTTTTTTGCCCAGAGCTTAGGGCGGGTTCAAATCCTTTCTATATAATTAGGAAGAAAACATTTAGATTCAAAAACAACTAATCTCGAACTTTGAGGTCGTATTCAAATCCTTTCTGTAAAATTATCAGTTCAACTGATAAATGAGAGAAGAATTTAAACCTCTACTTAGGGCGGGTTCAAATCCTTTCTGTAATTTAGGAATATCTGTATTTGATATATGAGGAAGACAAACTTATGCGTTTTATGTTCTTATTAAATCCTCTCTATCAACTTAATAATAGGTTTATAGTTTCAATTTTAGCAACCAATCGCGATCCACTTTACCATCACCGACCGGAAAATCGTGTTCTGCGAATTTTTCAAAGCCATATTTATCGTAAAAAATCTGTGCCTTGAAATTTCTTTCCCAAACACCTAACCAAGCCCAATCGCAACCCAGGTCGCGAGCTTCTTGCAAAGCAAACTCAAATAATTGCTTACCTAAGCCCATGCCTTGAAAGGCCTGACTGATATAAATACGCTGAATTTGAAAGGCATTGTCTAAGTGCTGCTCTGTTTGGGCAGATCCGACATTAGTTTTTAGAAAACCTGCCTTTTCATCATCAACTATAATGAAAAAGTAACGCGATTCTTCATGAGTAATTTCATCGAGCAGAACTTCCTCAGACAGTGCAGTGTCAAAGTAAGCTTGCAACTGGGAGTCTGTATTATCATGAGCAAATGTCTCCCTAAAAGTATCTTCCGAGATAACTTTTAATTCTTCAACCTCTTCGGGAAGAACCTTTCGAATAACAACCGTCATGACAACCTCCTAAACCTTATTTAAACTGTTCTGAGAATCGAACGTCTCCTTGGTAGAAACCACGAATATCGTTAATTCCATAACGGAGCATGGCAATACGTTCTTGACCAAGACCGAAGGCAAATCCTGAATATTCTTCAGAATCAACACCTGACATCTCAAGTACTTGTGGGTGAACCATACCAGCACCGAGGATCTCAATCCAACCTGTCTTCTTACATACATTACATCCTTTACCACCACACTTGAAGCATGATACATCAACTTCAACTGAAGGTTCTGTAAATGGGAAGTAAGAAGGACGCAAACGGATTTGACGTTCTGCACCAAACATTTTTTGAATAATCATCTCAAGCGTTCCCTTAAGATCACCCATTGAGATGTTTTTACCAACGACCAAACCTTCGATTTGGTGGAACTGGTGGCTGTGAGTCGCATCATCGGTATCACGACGGAAAACACGTCCTGGCGAGATCATCTTAAGAGGACCTTTAGAAAAATCGTGTTTATCAAGTGTACGAGCTTGAACAGGACTTGTGTGAGTACGAAGCAAAATTTCTTCCGTAATATAGAAAGTATCTTGCATGTCACGCGCTGGATGGTCCTTAGGCAAGTTCATACGTTCAAAGTTATAGTAATCTGTTTCAACTTCAAAACCATCAACAATTTGGAAGCCCATCCCCAAGAAAATGTCTTCGATTTCCTCAGCTGTTTGGCTAAGAATATGACGGTTACCAAGTTTGACTTGGCGTCCTGGAAGAGTTACGTCAAGACTTTCAGAGTCAAGTTGTGCTTGAATTTTAGCGGCTTCGACAATTTTAGCGGCTTCGTCAAAAGCTTCAGTCAAAACGTCACGAACTTCGTTGACCATTTTACCAACTTTAGGGCGTTCTTCATTAGGAAGGTCTTTAAGCCCCTTCAAAAGGTCCGTTAAAGAGCCCTTTTTACCCAAAACTGCAACACGCAATTCTTGTAATTCTTTAGAGTGTTCACCACGCATTTCAGCCAATTTAGCCTGCGTTGATGTTTTCAACTCTTGCAATTGTGTTTGTAAATCCATGAGATTCCTTTCTGATGTAACAATTTCGAATCGCAAACAAAAAACCACATGCCAAAACTCCAACCCGGAGCGTTGACACGCGGTACCATCCGTTTTTTATCTGGTTACCCAGACCTTGATTCGCCAGTCGTCTTCATGAGTGAATTCGCCAAACTTCCCTTGAGGAGGCTTCCAGTCCATGGCCCCCAATCCCTGTCAATTTCCATAAGGTTACTAGTCTCTACGACTTCTATTCAATTACTACCATTTTATCAAAAAAATATAAAGCTTTCAAGAGCTGACAAAGAATCCTTTAGTTAATACCAAATTAAAATTATGTCTAAGATAATTGACATATCCATAGGAACTTGCTACAATTATGTCAGATAAAGTTGACATAATTAATTGCTACTTAAAGTAACACATTAGCTTGTCTTTCAGAAGGAGGCCCTTTATGAATCATGTCAGGAAATTTAGAAAGAATATGGGGCTTTCGCAATTAGAACTCGCAAAATCTATTGGTGTTTCCCGACAGACCATTAATATGATTGAAAATAACAAATATAACCCAACACTAGAGCTCTGTCTTAATCTAGCTAAAGCACTAGATACGGATCTTAACAGTCTCTTTTGGGATGGAAATTGCGAATAGAGATATAAGATAGAAAGAGGTAAATCATGGTTAAAGAAACTTTCACTGACAAACTTATCAAACGTTTTTACGGTATCACAGGTCCTTTAGATGAACAAAAGCGCCAACAGGTTGATCGAATGGGTAACATAGCTTTCGTAGTTCTTTTCTTTACTTTGCTTTTTGGTAATTGTATTGCCTTTCTTCTAAGCTTTAAGTACCCTGAACTTGTGGCCCGTATTTATCCTATCCTCCTCTTGATTATCATTCTGTTAGTTAGCAGCATCCTTACTTATAGGTTTAAGATGAGTGCTGTAAACGCCATTGACGAGGAAGAACTGACTGAAAAAGAACAAAAGCAACTTAAACATGTGGGTCTGAAGTCAGGTTTATACTTTGGGATTAGCATGTTCTTAGGCATGCCCCTAGTTCAATTTTTAGTCGATCATAAAGACTATTTTACAGAATTATTCTCAATCCGTAATATGCTATCAGGCATTTTTGATGCTATCCTTTTTGGGGCTATCATGCAGGGCTGGGTATATGCTCGTATCAAACAAGCCAAATCTCAAACTGATAAAGATGACCAATAAACTCAAAAAGACAAAGAAAAAATCCAGGTTTCCCGGCCTGGATTTTTCGCTCGAAAGAAGACTTCTTAGACTTGTATACGCGAAGCCTAAATGTGTCCAGAAAATCGTATCTTAACACATACACTATAACTAACTTCAAAAAACACCATATCCCCATATGACATTTCCTTAAATATTGTAACATGTCAGTGGGAAATGACAAGTCGCCCTCTCTCTCATAAACCCTAAAATCCTAATCATAGCCTTTGTTAAGCCATTTTACGCAATCGATTGCGTAATTTTGAAAGCGCAAACTTAATGTTTTTCTGAAAGTCCTTACAAATTTTTTGAGACTATGAAAAAAGATAGTGATAAAGCTATCAACTATCTTTCATGAAAATATAATCTATTTTTAGTCTAAATCAAGGTCTTTTAGTTTGACCGAAACGATTTTCGAGACACCTGATTCCTGCATGGTTACTCCATAAATAGAGTCTGCTGCAGACATAGTTCCCTTACGGTGGGTAACTACGATAAATTGACTTGACTTGTCAAAACGATTAAGGTAGTCACCGAAGCGTTTAACATTGGCTTCATCCAAAGCCGCTTCTACTTCGTCTAGGATAACAAATGGAATAGTCTTAACACGAATGATGGCAAAGAGAAGGGCCAGAGCTGACAAGGCCTTCTCACCACCAGACATAAGGTTAAGTGATTGAATTTTCTTACCTGGTGGCTGAACTGAAATTTCTACTCCAGCCTCTAGGAGATTGTCAGAGGTCAAAATCAAGTCAGCTGAACCTCCACCAAACATCTGGGTAAAGGTCTGTTTAAAGCTTTCTCGGATAGCCTCAAAGGTTGCTTTAAAGCGTGATTTCACTTCATCATCCATGTCATTAATGGTATTCAGAAGGAGACTCTTAGCTTCGAGCAAATCATCCTTTTGGCCGTTCAAGAAATCAAGACGTTGCTTAACCTCTTCAAATTGGGCAATAGCATCCACATTGACTGGCCCCAAAGCTTTAATCGAACGCTCAAGAACTTGCAGATTCTGGCGGGTTTGTTCGACATTGTCAAGAGAGCTAGCCTGACTTTTGGCAACTTCAAGTGTCATCTGGTAATCTTCAGCCAACTGAGTCGCAAACTTACGAAGTGATTGACTAATCTGACTTTCACGTTCTTCCAAGCGAGTCTGTTGACGAATCAAATCCTCGTTACGATTGCCAGCTTTTGCCAAACGTTCCTCCAAATCCTCCAACTGACCTTCGTAATCTTGCACCTGAATCTTGGCACGGACAAGGGCTTGTTCCAAATCGTCTTTACGTTGAACAGCCTCTTTATGCTGCGCTTGCAGATGGGGAAGGCGGTCAGTTTGGTCTTCATCAACCTGGTTGTTAAGGAGCGCCTTAAGACTATCCGATTCTTTCATTAACTCAGACAAGTCAGCTTGAAGACGATTGCTTTCTGTCTTCGCAAAACGCAATTCTGCCTGCAAGTCACGTTCCTTCAACTGAAGTTCAGATTGCTTGTCTAGGAGAACCTGTTTTTGTTGACCAAGAGCATCTTTATCTTCCTTAATGGCCTCAATACGGTCGTTAATGGCCTCACGCTTGGATGCAATTTGCGCTAACTCAGTTTTAAGTTGCTCAGCCTTATCTTGCAGATTTGCACCTTCAGTTCCCTGAGAATCCTGTTTGAAACTATCTACTAAGGCTTGATTTTTCTCTACATCTGACAAGGCTTGTTGATGTTCTAAGTCTAGTTTTTGCTCTTGCAGACGAGCATTCTCACCATCTACCTTAAGATCTTCTAGCTCTTTCTGTAGAGCCTTACGTTTAACCTTAAGAGCTTCAACTTTGGCTTCACTATCACTTAATTGAGCCTTAATCTGGTTAATTTCAGCAGTCAATGCATCTAGTTCAGGCTTGATAAAGAGACTATTATTTTGTTTGTTGGTACCACCAGCAAAGGCGCCACCTGGACGAATCTCAGAGCCATCAAGAGTAACCATACGCACTTGGAAACGAACCGCTCGAGCCGCCTTATTAGCATTGTCAATGGTATCAAAGATTGCTGTCACCCCTAGGAGGTTTTGGAAAATATTAGATAAGCGGTCCTCATAGGTAACTAAATCGGAAGCCATACCTATAAAACCTGGTGCATTGGCAAGACTTTGAGCAAATTGTCCATTAAGTTGACGTGGCTTAATAGTGGTCAAAGGCAAGAAGGTCGCACGTCCCTGACGATTTCGTTTCAAGTAGTCAATCGAACGCTTAGCAGCCGCTTCGTCCTCAACAATAATGTTTTGCCCGCTAGCTCCCATAGCAATCTCAAGAGCCGTCTGATAACGCGTGTCAAAGGTTAAGTGTTCACTGACTGCGCCAATAATTCCCTGAATGGATTGGGCATTTTGAAGGACAGCCTTCACCCCCGCATAGAAATTAGAATGATTTTTCTGGATAGATTCTAGACTTTGACGACGGGCATCTTTACTTTTAAGATAATCCATGAGGTCAAACATCTGCTTTTGAGCCTCTTGGTAGTCCTTATCAAGAGTTTGATAAGCCTGAGCCTTTTCTTTGTAACTAGCTAAGAGGCTTTGAAGACTCGCTTGGGCTGCTTGATAAGCTTTTTGGGCTTCGCTAGCCACTTCCTGAGCGGAAAGTAAATCCGCTTGAGCTTGTTTATATTCTTCAGCTTGTGCCTCAAGCGCTTGTGTCTGACTGTCCATGTCGTGGGTGACCTGAGTCAAACTGTTGGAAACTTTGGCTTCCTCCTGCATCAGACCAACATAGTCCTCACGTAAACGTTCAATAAGTGTATCTGGATCATCAGAAAATTGCTCTAGTTCTTTTTGAATAGCAATCAACTCTTTGGCAAGGCTATCCAACTCAGCATTCAATTCAACTTGGCCTTGATTAACCTTATCAAGGGATTCTCTTGCCTCTGCTTTCAAATGCTCTAGCTCACTGAGACGAGCTTCAGTTTCTTCTTTTTTCTCTGAACGCTGCTGACTCTCCATGGTATAAAGATCAATTTGACGCTCAAAGTCGCTAATGAGACGTGTGACATCCACCAAGGTTTGTTGGTCTGAAGAAATTTGTTCTGAAATTTGATGACGTTTTTGCTTAAGTTCTTGGTTTTCAGTCTCTAGACGATGACGTTCCTCATAATAGCTGGTTAATTTGTCCTTGACCTCTGCCAAATCCTCTTGCGTTTTGGACAAATCTTTTTTACCAACTTCAATATCGTGGACTAAAAGATTAAGCTGTGTCTGTCTACGCTCTTCATCTAATTCCAAGTAACGTTTGGCTGTGGCTGCTTGTTTTTCAAGGGGTTTAACCTGACCATCTAGCTCGTAAATGATATCTTCCAAACGATCAAGATTATCTTGGGTTTGATTAAGCTTGCTTTCCGTTTCTTTCTTACGTGTTTTATATTTGAGAACACCTGCGGCTTCTTCGAAAATAGCACGGCGCTCTTCAGGCTTGGCATTAAAAATAGCCTCAACACGACCTTGAGAAATAATGGAAAAAGAATCACGGCCGAGACCTGTATCCATGAAGAGGTCATGAATATCACGCAGACGAACCTTCCTACCATCAATCAAGTAGTCATTGTCACCGTTTCGATAAATATGTCGCTCCACACGAATAGTTTCACCAGCACCTGCGATAAAGCCGTCACTGTTATCAAGAGTGACCGCTACTTCCGCATAGTTAAGAGCTTTACGGACCTCTGTACCTGCGAAAATAACATCTGGCATCTTGCCCCCACGCAAACTCTTGGCAGAGGATTCACCCAGTGCCCAACGCAGGCTCTCTGTAATATTTGATTTTCCCGATCCATTTGGACCTACAACGGCTGTTACGCCTTTGTCAAAGACGACCTGCGTCTTATCCGCAAAAGACTTAAAGCCCTGCATTTCAATTGATTTCAAATACATGCTTAATTACCTAGTTGTTCAAGGGCAGACTTCGCTGCTGCCTGTTCAGCTAATTTCTTCGATTTTCCAAGACCAGTGCTGAGTTCCTTACCATCAACAGCTACCTGCATAGTAAATTCTTTGGCATGAGCTGGTCCAGACTCGTCGATAACAGTATAAGTAATATCAACCGTACCATTGACCTGAAGACGCTCTTGCAAGGCTGTCTTATAGTCCGTGACGCGGTCAAAGTTTCCCTTTTCAACCTGAGGAATCATGACCTGATTCAAGAATTTCTCAACAGCAGGCAAGCCTTGATCCAGATAAAGGGCACCTAGGAAGGCCTCCCAGAGGTCACCTAGGATAGTGGCACGTTCACGTCCACCGGATTTTTCTTCTCCTTTACCAAGACGAATATACTGCTCAAATCCGCAAGCCTTAGTAAAACCTGCCAAACTTTCTTCACGAACGATAGTACTACGCATCTTAGACATTTCCCCCTCTGGCTTGTTAGGGTAGCGATTGTAAAGATAAACGGAAATGACTAATTGCAGAGCCGCGTCTCCTAAAAATTCCAAACGTTCATTATGTGAAATGTTTAGGAGGCGGTGCTCATTGGCATATGAGGTATGGGTAAATGCTGTTTCTAAGAGGTCTTTTTGGCTAAAAACAATACCAAAATCCTGCTCAAGTTTTTGTTCAAGTTGATTCATGAAACTTCCTTTCTTTTTAAGCACACTAATTATAATTATATCAAAAAAAGCTGATTTTCATGATAGAAAACTGCTTTTAGAACCTAATCTGCTGATTTTGTGAGATTTAACCTATTCAACTAAAAAAGCTGAGCAATCTGAATCTGCTCAACTTCATTTTCTTAATAATCTGGACGAACAACACCTGTAACTGTCTCACGTGTTGCTTCGACATCTTCTTCAAGGACGACCTTGATGATACGTTTAGCTTCTTCTGAAGTACATGCAACCAATGGCAAACGAAGTGGTCCAACTTCGAAACCAAGATGGTTAAGAACAGCCTTAACAGGTGCAGGACTTGGTACTGAGAAGAGAGCGTTAACTTTAGGAATAAATTTACGTTGGATAGCTGCTGCTGTCTTGAGGTCACTATTTTCAATAGCTTCAAGCATGGCGTGCATCTCATCACCATTTGTATGAGAGGCTACTGAGATAACACCGTTAGCTCCAAGGTTCATAGCGTGGAAGGCATCCCCATCTTCACCAGTATAAACCAAGAAATCTTCTGGTTTATGTTCGATAAGGTAGGCCATATTAGCAAGGCTGGTACATTCTTTAACCCCGATAATATTTGGATGTTCAGCCAAACGAAGCATGGTATCAGGAGCCATTTCAACAACCACACGACCAGGGATGTTGTAGATGATAATTGGCAAATCAGAAGCATCCGCAATAGCTTTGAAGTGTTGGTACATACCTTCTTGTGATGGCTTGTTGTAGTAAGGCACGATAGCAAGACCAGCTGCAAAACCACCAAATTTGGCAACTTCTTTGGCAAACTCGATAGAGTCTCGTGTATCGTTGGTACCGACACCAGCAATTAATGGCACACGTCCATTAACGATTTTCTGAACAGCCGCAAAGAGTTCCAACTCCTCATCGTGAGTAAGTGTTGGACTTTCAGCTGTTGTCCCCGCCAAAAGAAGAGCTTCTGTATGGTGAGCCAAAAGATGCTCAATCAATTCTGGAAGCGCATCGTAATTGATAGAGCCATCTTCGTGGAAAGGTGTAATAAGGGCTGTGATCAGTGTGACATCTCTTAATTGATCAATTGACATAATATTCTCCTTCAACCGTTTTCTAATCCTTTCCATTTTACCATAATTTTGACCAGACAGACAGATAAGTTGACAATTTTCTGAAAACGTGATGTCACATTGTTTCCAATTTATGGTGATTCACACAAAAAACAGAGAAATATGTCTCCCTGTTTTTTTTGCAATCAGCTTTAAGTTAGTATTAACATACAATACTAAAACCTTACTAATTCCTAAGCCATGACGCAGTGGTTGATTGGAACTACTCATGTTTGCAACATTCGTACTTCCTAATCAACTGTGCGGGGGTGGTATAAAAGTCCTGTGGACTTTTATAGCCTAAGCCTTAAATTATAAAAGCGAAGGAGAAATCAAACTCTTCGAGTTACTGATTTCTGTTTCGCTCCCTATTTCAATTCAAATTTCAATTCTGATGTTGGGCGTACAAGTCCACGTTCGTGAAGTGTTTCTGCGATTTGAACTGAGTTCCAAGCGGCACCTTTAAGGAGGTTATCTGAAACAACCCACATGTGGATACCTTTTTCAGCATCCAAATCTTTACGGATACGTCCAACGAATGTATCACGTGAACCTACAGCGTTAATAGCTTGTGGGTAGACTTGGTTAGCAACGTCGTCTTCAAGAACTGCACCAGGGAATTCTGCAATAGCAGCTTTCACTTCGTCAATTGGTGCCACTTCTTTTGTTTCAATATAGACTGACTCTGAGTGAGCTGACAAAACTGGAATACGTACACATGTTGCTGATACAGCAATGCTGTCGTCTTCCATGATTTTCTTAGTTTCATTTGTCATCTTCATTTCTTCGTAAGTATAGTCATTTTCAGTGAAGACGTCGATTTGAGCCAAGGCGTTGAAGGCGATTGGGAAGTGTTTCTTATCACCACCACATGGCAAGATTTCAGCTTTAACATCACGTGGGTTAACGCCGTCATTCAAAACTTCTTTCAACTCACGTTGTGTTTCAAGGATTGCTCCCATACCGGCACCTGATACAGCTTGGTAAGTTGACACGATGATACGGTCCAAGCCCCATTTTTGACGAACTGGCTCAAGGGCAACCATCATTTGGATAGTTGAACAGTTAGGACAAGCGATAATACCGTTGTGAGCATCTAGCGCATGTGCATTGACCTCAGGTACAACCAATGGCACATCTGGATTTTGACGGAAGTAAGATGTGTTATCAACAACTACTGCACCTGCTTTAACGGCGTATGGTGCATATTTAGCTGAGGTAGATCCACCAGCTGAGAAGAGTGCAATATCAACACCTTCAAAAGCGTCCTCTGTCGTTTCTTCGATAGTCACGTCTTGACCTTTAAATTGCAAGACTTTCCCTGCAGAACGTGCAGACGCAAGGTAACGAATCTTATCGATTGGAAGTGTTGACTCTTCCAACATTTTGATCATTTGAGCACCAACGGCACCTGTAGCACCTACAACAGCAACTGTGTATCCCATAGTAAATCCTCTTTCGAAATTTTCTATCAATTTAGTTTAATGAATCTATTATACTACGTTTAAGCCCAGTTGAAAAGGGTTAAAAGAGCAAGAATAACAGAAAAATCCCCTACCAAATGGTAAGGGATAAGAGGCATCTTTCGATGAGAGTAGCAGGTTCACACAACTACTCAAGGTCCGCTCCTGCGTTACAATTTAATGTAGACCTCCTCAGCGCAAAAGGCTCTAAAGAGCCAATCGACTCATCGCATGTTTCTATTCTAGCATAATGGACGACAGTGTCAAGCTATGAATTCCAAAGAGATATCTTATCTTAATCATCTGCCTTATTTGCCATCATCATGACCATCTTTGTAGCCACGGAGATAGGCTGTTTTCTCTGAACTTGTTGTAAACTTACCAACAAGAGTTGATTCCTTTAAATATGAATCATAATTATCGATGTCTTTTTCAGCATCCGCAAATCCATCCTGGTAGCCCTTGGTATAAGCATTATTATTGACTTTTGAATGGTAGGAATTTCCATAGCGATGATATGAACGACGGCTCATATACATCCAAAACCACGGATTACGGATGACATCCTGTCGGTAATAACGGTCACGGGTTTGATAGTCATCATTATTGTCAAAAATACTTTTAGCTTGTTCATCCGAAAAATCATCGTTTTGCTTTGAATACTTTTTAAGTGTTTCATCATCACTAACTTTCGCACCCGATTGAAAGTTAGTGCGTTCAGAGTCATTTAGTTCAGGAGAAGACATCTGAGGCTTTGTGTAGCCTGAATTTGTATCAGTTTTTGACTTATTAGAACTGTTACTTGAAGAAGACTGACTGTCTGAATGACTCTGGCTACTACTTGATTTGGAGCTAGAGTCGCTGTCCGCACCCAAACTATGCGAGCTACTAGAACCAGCGTAATGGTCATGGTCACTACTTGACTTGTAGCTCTTACTAGACCCACCCTCAGACTTAAAGCCTTTTCCTGAGTCACTATCTGAATGATGTCCCTTACTAGAGCCAAAGCCTGATTTGGATCCGCTTCTACTACCCCTATTTGAAGAACGAGAGCCTCCACGTCGGCTTCGTAGAAGAATGATGTTACCAGACGTTTCTTGAGCTTGAATTTCTTGTGTCGTTGCCAAAATTAGGCCTGACACCAAAGCCAATCCTAAGAGAGTCATTACTTTTTTCATTAAAAAATCCCCTTATTCATCTAATGGCCTTATTATACCATAGAAGAAAAAGCGGGGAAATCCATAAAGTTACATCAAAGGTCCAATCAAAGAAAAGAGATAACCACTCAAACGATGAACTAGAGGCATTTTAGACAAACTTTCCAAAGTGACTTCCTCTGAAAGAGCTTGCGTTTTCTCAAAATCTTGTTCAATTTTAAGCACTTCTAGATTTTTATAGAGATAAATCCCATTTTCAAAATTTTGATAGAGACTTCGGTAGTCTGTGTTAATAGTACCTACAACAGCTTGGTTGGCATCAGAAACATAAACTTTAGCATGGATAAAGCCTGGGGTATAACGGAAAATACGGACGCCAGCATCCAAGAGCACTTTAAAATAGGTAGTCGCAATATCAAAGGCATACTGCTTATCTGGAATCCCTGGCATAATGATACGAACATCTACACCTCGTCTAGCCGCAAATGTCATAGAGCGAACCAATTCATCATCCAAAATCAGATACGGTGTCATGATATAGACATAATCGGTAGATGTATTCAGAAGATGTAAATAAACATTCTCTGCGACTTTGTGATAAGTCAACGGCGAATTACCGTATGGAAGAACAAAGCCTTGACTCTCTCTTCTTTGAGGCTTTTCTTGTAGATATCGCTCCATATCAGCTGGATCATTAACTCCAGTCACTGACCACATGGTCAAAAAGAGAGCCTTGAGAGTTTGTACTGCTGAGCCGTCTAATCGAATCGCAGTATCCTTCCAATGACCAAAACGCTCTCGTTTATTGACATACTCATCAGCAATATTAACGCCACCGGTATATGCGACTTGACCATCAATCACTGTAATTTTTCGATGGTCTCGGTAGTTGTAATAGGTCGATAAAATTGGCTTGACTGGTGAGAAAGTTTGAGCTTTAATCCCAACCTTGTGTAGCCTGTCGATGTAATCGTAGGACAAGGTGCTCATCTCATTCATCCCATCAAACATAACACGAACGTCCAGTCCTGCCTTAGCTTTATCCTCCAAGATGGCCAATATCTCTCCCCACATGATGCCTTCATCAATGATGAAATACTCCATGAAGATATACTGTTCAGCCTTTTTCAAATCCTCTAACAAGGCCGGAAGCATATCATCTCCAAGTGGAAAATAGGTCACCTCAGTATCTCTGTAGATAGAAAACTGAGCTGGACTATGCTCGAGAAAATAAGCTAAACGCTGTAGTTGACGATCACTATGAGATAAATAATCAGCTACTTCTGAATCGGTGCTTAAATAATTAGAAGCTTGCACTGTAGCATCCTCAAGTCGTTTCTTCAACCGTCTCACACCAAAATCAGCAAGTGAAAAGTAAAGCAAGGCTGTCCCAAAAATTGGGAAAAGAGCAATGATAATCAGCCAGGATAATTTGGAACGAGAATCCATAGAACGATTCAGCAAATAAAAGAAGGTAAAAACACTCAACAAGTGTTCCCATAATATAATGGATGGAAAATGCTCTTGTAGACTGAGATAGGAGAAAACGAGAAAAGCCAATTCCAGTAAGAAGAACAGGAAAATAGGTACCTTGCGATTAAGAAGAATTTTAGCCCGTCTGGAGGGCTTTTGGGGTAACAGTCTAGCACTGGTTACTTGAGTCATATAGGTTCCTCTCATGTATGGGAGACCACCACAAACTTTTCGGTCTCTCCCAGTGATTTTATTAGTATCATTTTAGCATATGCAAAAGGCAGGAATAATTAGCCATTGCGATTTAAGATTGATGGGGCACCTACTGTATCTTTCTAACAGGCCCATCCAAGATTTTTTGCATCCAGACGATATCGTGCCATTGTTCAAACTTGTAACCAATTTTTGGAAAATGAGCCACTTGGACATAACCGCGTTTTTCATGCATGGCAATACTAGCCTCATTTGGAACGGCAATACAGGCTAAGAATCGCAAAAAGCCTCGTTTTTCAAGTTCCTCCTCTAGGGCATCATAGAGCTGGCTTCCCAAACCTCGACCACGCGCATCTTCATGAAGATAAATAGACAATTCTGTCGTCCAATCATAGGCTGTACGAGCATAATAGGTTGAGGCATAAGCATAGCCGAGAACTTGTCCATCCTCTTCTGCTACTAGATAGGGGTATTTTTCAATCGTCTTGCTGATGCGTGCTTCAAACTCTTGAACACTGGGAACATCATATTCAAAGGTAATGGCCGTCTTCTCAACATAGGGTGCATAGATGGTCTGAATAGCTGGTGCATCGGATAACTTGGCTGGACGAATAGTTAACATCATTTTCTCCTTCGACTTCATTACCTTTATTTTAAACTATAAGAAAAGAGGGCTCAACCCTCTTCTAACAAGTCTTGTCACTACATCAACGGAGCAACTAATCTAGTCAATAATCCTAAAGCCTTTTGATGGAACGGCAGATTTTCAATCTCGGCGACACTAACTCGATGACACTTGGCTTTGGTCGCTTGGAAATCTTCCTCAATGGAAACCACTGATGACGTTCTATAAAGATAAGTCGCACACTCAAAGTGATGATAAAGACTGCGGTAATCCAAGTTGATTGTTCCTACAACAGCCCTACTATTGTCACTCACAAAAATCTTGGCGTGAACAAAACCGGGTGTGTACTCATAGATTTTAACACCAGATGCTAAAAGTGTTGGGTAGTAAGTCTTAGCTAAGTAATAAGCTGACTTTTTATCAGGAATACCAGGCATGATGATACTAACATCAACTCCACGCTCAGCCGCAAACTTCAAAGCATGTAGTAACTCGCCATCTAAAATAAGATAGGGCGTCATGATATGAACAAAATCACGCGCATGATTAAGAATATCAATATAAACATTCTCACCAACCTTATCCTTATCCAGTGGGATATCCCCGTAAGGAACCACAAAACCAGGAGTATCAAAGGTCTCATGCTCAACCATATATGGTGTCACATCCAGTGTTTCATGTGAGTAAGTCCACATTTGAAGGAAGAGGACTAAGAAAGTATCAACCGCTGGTCCCTCAACCATGAGTGCAGTATCTTTCCAATGGCCAAAACGCTCAATCTTGTTGATATATTCATCAGCTAGATTAACCCCACCTGTAAAGGCTACCTTACCATCAATCAGCAAGATTTTTCTATGGTCACGGTAATTGTAATAGGTTGACAAGAAAGGCATTACTGACGCAAAAACACGAGATTGAATGCCAATTCTCTCCAAACGTTTCTTATAGTCGAAACTCAAGGTTGAAAATTCAATCATGCCATCATACATGACACGTACTTCCACCCCTTCTTGAACCTTCTGTTTCAAGATAGCTAGGATTTCACCCCACATCTCACCTTCGTCAATGATGAAATATTCCAAGAAAATGTACTTCTCCGCTTTAAGGAGCTGTTTCTTCATTTCCTCAAATTTGGCTTCTCCGCTTGGAAAATAGGTCGTCTTACTATGACGATAGACAGGAAAATGCCCATTAACATTTTCAAGATACTGAACCAAATTGTAGTTACTCGTGTGACGTTGCTTAAGCTCTTCGAGAGCTTTATCATCCTGTTTCAATATTCCACAACTGCGGTCAATATTGCTCTGAATCGCACGCTTCATCCCTGTATAGCCCAAATCCAGTTTTGTATAGGCTAGGAGTAAGGTTCCGATAATAGGGAAAGGTAAAACAATCAGCAACCAAGTATTAACAGCCGTTGATTCCATATCACTTTGGAAGAGATAGATGATGGCTAGAATACGAAGGACCACTTCTGTTACTTGCAGGTGCACCCTATATTGACGTAACCACAGGTAAGACATAGCCACAACAACAAGCTGCAGTAAGATGATAAGGAAGATAATCGTAGCACGACTAAAGATACCTCGAAGAAAGCCACGACGCCCCCTATCATAAAGACGTTCAATTTTAGCTTCGTTTTTGATAGCAGGACTCCTTTCCCTTTTTAATTATTCTTATTATAACAAAAAAATGGCTTAATGAATTTAAGTTTCTTTAATTGTTATCTTCGCCTAACTTATCCAATAGGGCCTGTGCTACTTTTTCAGGAATGCCAAGGGCTTGGATATCCTCAACGGTAGCTTTTTGGATAGCTGTCATAGACTTGAAGTATTTGAGGAGTTTTTGTTTGCGCTTAGGTCCTAGCCCCTCCACGCCATCAAGTTTGGAACTGAAACTGTTCTTACTACGGACTTGTCGATGGAAGGTGATGGCAAAACGGTGTACTTCATCCTGAATACGGTGAAGGAGGAAAAATTCCTCGGATTGACGTGGCAAATCAATAACCTGTAAGGGATCCCCAAATAGCAATTCATTGGTTTGGTGCTTGTCATTTTTCTGAAGACCTGCAACTGGGATAGATAGATTCAGCTCATTACGAAGGACGTCCTTGGCGACATTGACCTGACCTTGACCACCATCCATGATAATGAGATCTGGTGGCGTTAAACCATCTCGTTTGACACGACTATAGCGACGACGAATGACCTCACGCATACTGGCATAATCGTCAGGGCCTTCAACAGTCTTAATCTTATATTTGCGGTACTCTTTTTTATTAGGTTTACCATTTTCAAAGACAACCATAGCAGAGACAGGGCTAGTTCCCATGATGTTAGAGTTATCGAAAGACTCAATACGGACTGGTGTCGGGATCCCCATGAGTTTGCCTAGATTTTCGATAGCTCCTTGTGTCTTGGCCAAGTCTTTTTCGAGGAGATCAAATTTTTGAGTCAAACTAACACGAGCATTTTTCGTCGCCAGATTAACCAACTGCTTCTTCTCTCCCCGTTGAGGTTTGAAAACCTTGACCTCATCTCCGACCAGAGCTTCGACAGACTCTTGATCAATGTCGCCAGGAATAAAAATTTCCCTAGGCTTGAGATGACGACTATCCAGATAAAATTGACCCATATAGGTTAGAAAATCCTCCTCGGCATCATTATAGTAAGGGAACATATTGACATCACGCTGAATGAGTTTCCCTTGGCGGACAAAGAAAACCTGAACACACATCCAGCCCTTGTCCACATAGTAACCGAAAATATCACGGTCCTGCATGTCTTGACGGATAACCCTTTGTTTGGTCCTGAGCGTCGACACCGCCTCAATAAGATCTCGATACTCCGCCGCACGCTCAAACTCCATCTGATCAGACATGTCCTTCATCTTTGCCTTGAGCTGGTTGACGATTTTGTCATCATGACCATTTAGGAAATTCTTGACATCCTCAACCAAACCTTGCCAATAGTCCTCGGTGGTGTGGCAGATGGTGTGGGCATTACATTGACCAATATGGTAATAGAAACAGACCTTGTTGGCAGGATTTTTACATTTCTTAAAGGGGAAAATACGGTCCAAAAGCTTCTTGATTTCATTGGCTGCACCAGAGTCTGGGTAAGGGCCAAAATAAAGACCACCATCTTTCTTAACCTGACGAGTAATCAAGAGCCTTGGATAGAGTTCCTTAGTAATCTTGATAAAAGGGTAAGACTTGTCGTCTTTAAGGCGAATGTTAAATTTAGGCATATTCTCTTGGATGAGGTTAATTTCCAAAAGCAGGGCCTCAATATTAGACTCGGTTACGATAAATTCAAAGTCTGCAATCTCAGATACCAGAAGCTCCGTCTTGGTATCATGGCTTCCACGAAAATAGCTACGCACACGATTCTTTAAATTTTTAGCCTTACCGACATAAATAATATTGCCGAATTTGTCCTTGTGGAGATAACACCCCGGGCTGTTTGGGAGCAACTCCAACTTATGTTTAATCAGATCATTCATGCTTTCATTGTAGCAAAAAAAGAGCTGAAAAGCTCTTCGGAATCATTGCTATCATAGCTTTACTTGGACAAAATCTTCAGGATTTCCTCATAGCTTTTGACTTGATAGGTTGGAACAGCAAGAGTCTCATTGACTAGGTTACTTGGATTGAACCAGACACTATCAATGCCCGCATTATTACCACCCTGGATATCAGCAGTTAGACTATCACCTATCATGAGAGCTGAGCTTGGGTGAAAATCATGGACCTGATTGGCAATTTTATCAAAAAAGTCTGTAGACGGTTTATGGGCCCCCACCTCATCAGAGATGAAAACATCATCAAAGAAAGGTGAAATACTTGAAGCCTGCAGGCGACCACGTTGGATATAGCTAACACCGTTAGTTGCTGCATAAATCTTGTGACCACGGTCTTTGACATCCGCTAAAAAAGCATGAGCCTGAGGAAGTTCCTGCCCCTGTTGACTCAAAAAATGTTGGTAACGGCCAGCTAAGTGACTACCATCTACTTCTTTTCCAAAATGCTCAAAGAGACGTGAAAAGCGCGTGCGAAGCAATTCCGGTTTAGTGATTAAACCATAATTGAGGTCTTCCCACATGACACGATTCATGGGAATATAGTGGTCTTTATAAACCTTAATCTCTTGGGAAGCCACACCAGCCTCTTCAAGCAAGTAGTTTAAAGCCAAATCTTCAGCACGGTCGAAATCTAAGAGTGTGTGGTCAAGATCGAAAAGTAAATGGGTGTAGGTCATGACGTATCCTTTCTGACAGTTAAATCATCAGGGCTTATTTTACCATAATCTAGCTATATATATAAAGAAACACAAAAGGACGACCCACAGGTCGCCCTCTCAGATTTATGAAAAATAAGTATTGCTTACTTAATAGAGCACTATTATATCTATTGAACCTTAAAGAAACCTTAAAATAGGATATTTTTTTAAAAACACAATTTTACTTAAAACCCTAATATCACTAATTCATGGTATACTGAAAATACAAGATTAATCAAACGAGGCGTGTTATGAAAAATTTAAAATTTCAATCCGTTTTTGACATAATTGGTCCTGTCATGGTCGGACCTTCCTCTAGTCATACTGCAGGAGCTGTTCGTATTGGAAAAATTGTCTCTGCCATTTTTGGTGAAACACCGACTGAGGTGGAATTTCAACTTTTTAATTCCTTTGCCAAGACCTATCGAGGTCACGGGACTGATGTAGCTCTAGTAGCTGGTATTTTAGGGATGGAGACTGACGACCCTGATATTCCGCACGCACTGGACATTGCATACGAAAAAGGCATCAAGGTCTACTGGAAAATCAACAAAGATAGTAATGCACCACATCCCAACACCACTCGTATTACACTAAAAAATGCTACAAAAACTATCTCTGCCACTGGTGTTTCCATCGGTGGAGGGAATATCCAAGTGACTGAGCTCAATGGTTTTGCGGTCAACCTCAAAATGAATACACCGACTCTCATCATTGTTCACCAAGATGTTCCAGGAATGATTGCTCTTGTGACCGATATTTTATCTCGTTATGATATCAATATCGCTCAGATGACCGTCACTCGAGAAAATGCTGGTGAGAAGGCCATTATGATTATAGAAATTGACTCGCACCAGTGTGATGAGGCCGTCAATGAAATCGCTAGAATTCCTCATCTACATAATGTCAACTTTTTCAGCTAAGAGGGGGATTCCATGTTTTACACTATTGAAGAATTGGTTCAACAAGCTGACCGTGATTATCAAGGCAACATTGCTGAACTCATGATTGCCACAGAAACAGAGCTAACTGGACGTGAACGTCCTGAAATCCTATCTCTTATGACTCGAAATCTTGAAGTGATGAAAGAGTCTGTTCAGGCTGGTTTGTCCCCAGAGAAATCACCAACTGGCTTAACCGGGGGAGACGCTGCCAAGCTGGATGCTTATATCAAAAATGGAAAGACCCTGTCTGATTCTGCTGTTCTGGGTGCCGCTAGAAATGCCATGGCCGTCAATGAATCTAACGCCAAGATGGGCTTGGTTTGTGCGACACCAACAGCTGGTTCAGCAGGTTGTTTGCCCGCTGTTCTAACAACAGCTATCGAAAAATTGGGCTTGAGCGAATCGCAGCAACTGGATTTCCTCTTCACTGCTGGAGCATTTGGTCTAGTCATCGCCAATAACGCCTCAATTTCTGGAGCAGAGGGAGGATGCCAAGCCGAAGTTGGGTCTGCCTCTGCTATGGCTGCAGCGGCTATTACAATGGCTGCTGGTGGAACACCTTTCCAAGCTAGCCAAGCCATTTGCTTTGTACTAAAAAATATGTTGGGGCTCATTTGCGACCCCGTAGCTGGATTAGTCGAAGTCCCTTGTGTCAAACGTAATGCTATGGGAGCAAGCTTTGCTCTAGTAGCTGCCGACATGGCTTTGGCAGGTATCACATCTGCCATTCCAGTAGACCAGGTTGTTGACGCTATGTATCAGGTCGGTTCAGCCATGCCAACTGCCTTTCGTGAAACTGCTGAAGGTGGCTTAGCAGCAACTCCGAAAGGAAAAGCACTCGCAAAAGAAATCTTTGGATGATTTTTTTAGAATAATCACAAAAAAACTTAGAAGTATGAATGCTTCTAAGTTTTTTCTTCTTATATAACCTTTTCAACGTTTTGATCTTAGCTGAATAACCATTTTGTCAAAAAGTGCCATGTTTCTTTGGCAATACTTGCAAGGAAGGTTGAGAGACTAAATTTGTTAAATGTTTTTAGAAGATTGTCAACTACTGGAGCGATAGTCTTAGGTGTTTCTACTGGAGTGTTACTTTCTTCTTGCTTACCAGTATTATCCTGAGATGGGGCTGGTACTGTACCTGTATTGTCTTGGTCACCGGTTTGTCCAGTTGGTTCAGGCTCTGGAGCAACCTCAGGTTGATGCTCAGGTTCATCTGGTTTATTTTCCGGACTTGGTTCTGGACTAGGGTCTGGCTGAGGATTGGGTTTGATCGGCTCGTCAGTGGTGTCACTGCTTGTGTTTGTCATTTTTTCAGTAACGAAGAAGTTTTTGAATTCAACGGCTCCATCCCAAAGACCGACACCTACATGGGCTTGATTAAAGTAATTATCCACGGCATCAAATTGATGATGGAGCACTTCCTTGCCATCGACATAGACTGTCATGGTGTCCTTGCCCTTTTCAACCTTGACGTGGTGATACTGACCATCATTGATTGCTTTATCCAGATGAGCTTCAGCGATGGTTTCACCACCAAAACGGAAGAGACGTACAGTATCGTTGTCAGCAAATTGGACAGAGTAGGCACGGCCTGGTTCTTCACGTTCTGCAGCTACAAAGAGGTTGACCAATCCATGTTGGTATTTGACATCGATATCATAGTCAAATTGTGTGAAGCCATTACTTTCATAGGCCATGAAGAAGTCATTGGCACTGACATTGCTATCGTAAAGGGTATCGTCATCAATATACCAATTACCAGTGACAGCTTTCAAGCCTTTAAGGTTGGTCGCAAAATTGTTGAGCGTGATGGCAATATTAAAGGTCCTGGTCAGTGAAGGATTTTCAACTGAGGTTGCTGTGACAGTGAGATGACCTTTATGAAGAGCTTTGAGAGAAAGTTTATTGTCATGTTCAGTGCATGACACCAAACTTGGATCACTAACTGTCCAAGTCACATCTTGCTCTTCAGAAGCCGGTGCGAGGTAAACCTGCAAGTCCTTACTTTGACCAACTTCGAGGGTCAAGTCACCTGCAACTGTGGTGTTCATGGCAACAGCTTTAGTGACTTCCTTCTTGTCAGTCCAAGTACTCTTAATTGGATAAATAGCAATGTTTACTTTAGCTGGACCACCTTCAACCAAGACACTTGCTCCAACAGCTCTTGGGCTTGGGAAAATCTGGTTAGCACCTGCCACCGTATTACCCTTAGCAAAGACTTCCACACTCGCACGGTCCACATAAAGATGCAAGTCAATAGAACCATCTTCATTGCGAGTCACTTGTTGGCTATTCACCTTAGTAAAGGCATCTGAAAGGATTGTACCAGATTGGCTACGGTCAATAGACAAAGTTTCCTTGGTTAAATCGTAAACGACCTTTGTAGCTTGACCATCACCGACGCGAAGGTTAAATCCAACCGCTGTCGTGTCCTTACCTGGTACAAAGTGAGAAACCACTTCATAAGTGTCACCTGTGAAATCTTTAAGCAGTTCATTGTCAGAAGCTACTCTGACATTTTCAAAATACTGAGCATTATCTGTATCACGAAGGCTTTCGTAGGCCTTAACAGGAGTTTGGGTTAAGAGGTAACGGTCGCCTGATTTAACCAAACCAAGATCAAGGTTAAGGTTAAAGGTACCATTAAATTTTTGACCAACAGTATCTGCGACCAGATTACAATAGTCTTCCCAGGTGTTCATCCAGTTGATTTCAGTCAATTGCGGGATGGTTGGATGGTCAGCTGTCCCAAAATCATGAACATAATAAGTCATGGCAGCATAGGAATCCTTACCAAAATTCATGATTTCGTCATGGTCTTGGTAAACATCATCAGCTACAAAGGCCCACTTGCCATCCACTTGTTTAAAATCGCCAACCTTGTAAGAACGACCACCACGTGAGAGGACCCACTTGAGTGCCCCATCATTGGCCACAATTGGATAGAGGTCAGGACATTCCGTATGCAAATCCTTATAGGTTGTTTCAACCTGCCAGTTCTTCAAATCTGGTGAGGAATAAATGCGGAGTGGACCACCAGCAAGGACCATAAACCATTGATTATCCCAGCGAAAGACCTTAGGGTCACGGAAATCTTGGTTTTGAAGGGGATCTTGAGACCAGTCAGCAACCACCTTGTCATATTTTTGCCAAGTTCTACCCTCGTCCTCACTATAGGCGATTTCGATCCGTTGCCCATTACCATTCGAAGTGATAATAGCTACCAGTCCACCTTCCGGAGATTTGAAGAGACCTGAGCTATTGGTACTATCAACCACGACAGAGCCTGAGAACATGTGACCTGTTGCATCTGGATAAAAAGCAATTGGCTCTTCATCCCAATGAAGCAAGTCTCGGCTGGTCGCATGAGCCCAGTGCATTGGACCCCATTTGGTATCATCGTAAAATTGATAGAAGAGATGGTAACGTCCCTTGTAGAAGACCAAGCCATTAGGGTCATTAGCCCAGCCATCCTTAACAGAATAATGATACTGATCACGGTAAAGCTCGTTGTAATACACATCATCACTCTGTCTTCGGTGGATATTGACACGGTAGGTCAATGTTACTGGACGACCAAGCGAATCGGTCACACTACTTTCAATGGTAAAGTAATTAGCACCGACAGCCACTGGCAATTGAGAAATATCTGTGTAAACATTTCCCTTGGCATCTTCAACCTTAATGACAGCATTGGGATTATGCTTAGTGATGTCAAAGCCTACTGTCTCAGCATTGTGTCCCACATATTGAATATGAAGCGGTTCTTCGGAGAAGAATTGAGCTTGTTTTTCAACAGAGCCTGTCTTTGACGTTACCACAAGGTTATCAATCAAAGGAAGACTGGCATCGTCAAGATTGACATAACGGGTATTTCTGAAAATGACATTGGCATTCCAATTAAGAAGACCAAAGTAGCCCTCTGAAAGAATCTGGGGTTGACCCTTGTCACTTTTTTGAAGAACAGAGTCACCTGTACTAGCCACTAGTACATCATTGACATAATAAGATAGCCACTGATTAGCCGCAACCACCTTAAGATTGTAGGTTTCATCAGCAGTTGGTGTCACATCTTTTTCATCTACGAGTTGAATATCCTGATTATTGACCCAACGCCAAAACTTAACCTTATGGTTACCAGAGTCCACATTGACCCCGTACATATTTTTGCCACTGCTATCATTGTTACCACGGAAAATGAGGGCAGCTGCACCACCAGCTTCCTTGAAGGTCACATCCGTAGAATAAACAAAATTTTTACCTTCAGATTTAGAATAAAGGAAAGAGTCTCCCTTGTCTTTGGCTTCTGAATGAATGCCATCAGCCTGCATTTCCCAGTGACCATTTTGGTCTGCAGTCATCCCTTCAAGGTTTGTCACAGCTTCATTATTAGGCAAATCCGTTTTATCCTCTGTCACTTGAACAGGACTGGTGCTATTCGTTATAACTGGCCTTTCTTGACTGGTCTGATTCAAATCAGCTTCTTTCGTTTGATTAGGCACTTTTTCAGCCTCACTAGCCTGTATTTGCACTTCTTTTGGCTGATCAGGGCTAGGCTCATTGAGATTCTCTTGAGCTGTTTTAGCAGATTTGGAAACAAGAGACGGGCTAGGTTCTACCACCTGGGGGGCTTCCTTGGTCGTGCTAGAAGCAACTTCCACTTGAGGGGCAACTTGATGATCAGTCTGAGCTACCACCTCCTGAGGTATTGGGCTCACAGTTGCCTGTTCCACTTGGTCCGCATAGACAGGACCAGCAAGTGCCAAGCCTGCAAAACTTACCAAGGCACAGCCATAGACCCATGTCTTCCCACTTTTACGCATAAACCAATTTTTACAAACAGTATCATTCATGACTCTTCTCCTTCTTTAGAGCAACATTAAATGTTGTCTCATTTTTCATGAAAATTCAAAGTCAATACATTTGCCTTTATTAATATGCCTATCAAAGTTTCCGGAAATATCGCTAGGGTTTACATTAAAACGGTAAACGCTTACTTTTAATATCATTATAGCACTATAATCTGAAAATGCCATATTTTTCTGTGATATTTTTCATGTAAATGAAAAACTTTCGAATTTACCATTCGAAAGTCCCTTACTTATGCTTAATCTGTGCCTGTTAACAGGTTATTTCCAATAATACCAATGGTTACAATAGCAATCCCTAAGAATCCCAAAAGGCTAGGCAGCCTATCACCGAGAAAGAGGCAGCCACCTATAAGCGTAAAGAGAACTTCACCAGCCTGAGTAGCCTCAACTACTGCCAGTTGCTTATGGTTATGCTTAACCAAATTAGTCGCCTCGAAGAAAAGCAAGGTTGCGACAACCCCAGAAAAGACAGTCACAATTAAAGACTGTAAAATCTGTCCACCTGATGGAAGTCCAGCACCCACTCCTGCAAAAACTGATAAAAGCAACCAAAATGGCATACTCATCAAGGTCATCCCAAACACGCGCTGTGTCGTCGAAAGCTGATCCTGCTTACAGTGAACCATCATCTTACGATTGCCCAAAGGATAGGCAAAAGCAGCCAGTAAAATCAAAAGACTAGCACGAACCACTCCACTACCCAGACCACTACCGAAGTAAGGAATCTGAATGAGAATAATACCTAAAAGGATAACCAATGTCATAAGCAGTTGCTTACCAGGTACCCTCTGACCAAAGAGAGGCGTTAAGAGCAGACCAGCTAGAATGGTAATCTGCCAAGTCGCCGCCACAAACCAGGACTCGCCATAAATGGAAGCTAGAGACAGTGGCCCATAAAAAAGACCAAAGCCGACCGTGCTCCAAATCAACCAAGTCAGGGGTGCTTTCTTAATGGCAGACAAAACACCTGTCAACTCACCCTTACGCCATACCAAAACAGCCAACATGGGCAAACTAAACAAGTAACGTAGGCTAGCACTCCACATCCAGGACCCACCCGAAAGATTCATATTTCGATTAAAAATAAAGGTAAAAAAGAGGGCACCAAGAATACCAAACCAACGAGCCCTCGCAAAATGCGTTTGTTTCATAAGTATAAACTCCTGTAATAATTCTATTGTGCAGGGTTTGTGCAATAGAAAAAGGAGGTCACCACATTATGACTCCCTTAGTTTAATTTTTCACTTTAACTTATCTTCATGTTTCCTCAGGTATCTCTTACCATACCAGTCTGACAGAGACTTAATCCTAGTCACCTTTTAGCTGTACCTGTGTGTGAGCAAGGAGGTCGCCAAGATGCCTCTTATCTTTTCTAAACATCGTCATTGCCAGTAAGGAAACTGCGAGGAGAGTCGCCGAAATAGAGAGGATAATGGACAATACATCAAAATTACTATAGAAACCATGAATCGTGCCCATATGACCTATTTGCCAAGGTAAAAATTTAATGGTATTTCTGATCAAGCTAGCCTGAACTGTTTTTTTCTGGTAGACCAGTTGAAGTCCCGCTTTTGCCTTTCCAAAACTGCCATTTTTTGCATAATCCAAGAATGTGAAAAGGAGCGTGATTGGCAAAACAGAGGTGAAAAATACAAGCCACTGCGACTGAATTTCTGTAAATTCTGGTATGCCATTAAAAAAAATGATGTAAATAAGCATAGAACCTAAAAACAGAAGAGCTAAATAAGCTATAATAAAAAGATAATCGAATAGAAATTCAATCATTCTTTTTTTAAACGAAATAGGATTGATTGCTATAATTTTCATCATCGACTCCCCCTTTCTCATCTCCTATTATAACATTTTTAATATTCTAAATAATATTTGAGAGGAAAATTTGTAGGCTATTGAGCTCGCAAATTGAGATTGTTTCATAATTGTAAACTCCTGTAGGTTTTATTATACACTACTTCTATTATGGCTTTTGGACTTTATTTCAATTTTACGTTATATTATTATTAAAAATCTAAATCATAAGGAATTATGTATGTCAGAAGATATTAAAATCAAGATTGGAAAAAGAATTCGTGAAGAACGTGAGCGACAAGGGTTAACACGTGAGCAAGTCTGTGACACTGAAGAAGAATTAACCGTCAAACAACTGATGAGGATTGAGCTCGGACGTTCATTGCCAACTATTGTAAAACTTCAATATATCAGTGATAAACTAAATGTTTCCCTGAATTATTTGTTGGGAGAAACTAATTTAGACATTCCTGAAGACTATTATCAGGCTAAATATAAACTTATGAAGTCTCCTGTCTATGGCGACCCCGAACGTATCAAGAAGAAGCTAAAAGATATTGAGGAACTCTACGACAACTATATTGATATTCTACCAGAGGACGAGCTTTTTGCTATTGATATAATTGAAAGAACGTTAAATTTTATGGTTATGGAAGAAGATAGTCTTATTGAATCTGTATTTGAAGACTATTTGACTCAAGCGTTGAAAAAAGAAGCATATTCCTTAAATGACCTTCTATTAATTTCATACTATGCAATTCGATGTCAGGATTATGACTATGATAAAGAGAGAATTGAAAAATTTAGACATAAATTAATTAAGCAAGAATTACAAGGTGATGAGCTGTTTAACGTTGAACTGATAGGTGCTTTATCAGCTATAGCTGGGATATATGTGATGCATCATGACTATAAAGAAATGAAGTCTGTTGTTGATAAAATGTATGTTCTTATTGATAAGACACTTCAACAAGCTTATAAACCCGCAGTACTTGTTTTTGAAGCAAAGTACTATCTCTTCTATGAGAATAACATAGATAAAGCAACTGAACTCTATAATACGGCAACTGTTCTGGCCGAAGCCTTCGGTGACCAAGTCTTCATCAAAAATCTTAAAATGGAAATGGAAAAAGATTTAAATACGAAATAACAAATCTAAGTGACATAGATGTCCTTTAGATTTGTTTTGTTTTTGTTTATACTCATTTATATCATTACACAGGAGAAATCAAGAAATGGCAAATCTTATCGTAGCAAAACAGTTAAGCAAACAATTTCAAAAATATAAAGCAATAGAAAATCTAAACTTCACAGTTGAAGAAGGTGAAATTCTAGGTTTCCTAGGGCCTTCTGGTTCTGGTAAAACGACAACAATTAATATCTTAACTGGTCAACTCACTCCTAGTCAGGGAGAAACCTATATCTTAGACAAACCATCCCTTCAGTTAAAAGAAGAGGATTTGTCAAAAATTGGTTTAATCACTGAAAATAGTGGCTTTTATGAAAAATTGACACTATATGATAACCTTCTATTTTTCGCAAAACTCTACAATGTTTCACCAGATTATATTGACGATTTGATGAAGCGTGTCGGACTTTATGACCATCGTAAAACCTTGGCAGAAAAACTCTCTACAGGGATGAAACAACGGATGCTTCTAGTTAGGGCTATCATTAACAAGCCCAAAGTTCTCTTTCTTGATGAACCGACTTCTGGTTTAGATCCATCAACATCTCAAACCATTCACGCTCTCATCAAAGAGCTTAAAGAACATGGGACAACCATTTTTCTGACGACACATGACATGAACGAGGCTACCATTTTATGCGACAAGATTGTACTCCTAAATAAAGGAAGGATTGTCGAAGAAGGAAAACCTGCGGAACTTATTCAGAAATACAATACCAATAAAATGGTGAAAGTGACCTATTGTTCAGGTCAAGAGAAAGTGATTCCCTTCTCTGAATTAAATCATATTACTGCAACTCAAGATATTCAAACCATCCATTCATGTGAACCAACTTTAGAAGACATCTTCATCCAACTTACAGGAGGAAAACTTAATGTTTAACCAATTGAAATCTTTACTATGGCTTAGAAAACGAGTTATCAAATCTAACAAAACCATTATCCTACAAATCCTCCTTCCTTTAGGATTTGCCTTTCTATATAAACATATCAATGAGATTCAAGGTACTCTAACAAACTCAATGAAAGTCAATCTATTAGGCCTGTGTTTAGCTTTATCTTTGAGTTTATCAGTTGGAAATCCAATCAGTACTATTGTTTCCGAAGAAAAAGAAAAAAATATTTTAAGAACTTTGTTTTTAAGTGGTGTTAACAGTACGAACTATATCCTTTCAGTTTTGTTTTACCCAGTGCTTATTAGCTTAGTTATGACAACTGCTATTCCGAGAATACTGGAACTTAATATTGAAACAAATTATGGTCCTTTTCTTATCATCTCATTTGGTACGGCTTTAGTAATAATGCTGATTAATCTTTTCATTGGCTTAATCAGCAAAACTCAAGTGTCTGCCCAAGTGATTAGTCTTCCAGTATCAATGATTAGTATGTTTATTCCAATGCTTTCAGGGATCAGTAAAGATTTCGATAATGTCGTGAAATATAGTTATATGGGACTTTTCACGAAATCTATAAGGCACCTTGAAACCTTTAAGTGGCAGGACCAAGTAGCAAGCTCCCTATCCCTGCTAGTCTGGTTACTCCTATTTACTGCACTGACCATTCTACAATCTAAGAGATTACGAAAAATATCTTAATTCAAAACCACAACCATCTAAGACTCAGTTTAGATGGTTATTTTGTTTATTCCCCCTCTTTTGCTCTAACTAGAAACACAGACACCTTCCTAGAGTCTTTTCATTCACATGATTTTAAGGTATATTATTATATAATTAAAACTCAAGGGGAATACAGATGTCTGATGATATTAAAATCGAGATTGGAAAAAGAATTCGTGAAGAACGTGAACGAATAGGTTTAACACGTGAGCAGATTTGTGACACCGAAGAAGAATTAACCGTCAAACAACTGATGAGAATCGAGCTCGGTCGCTCATTACCAACTATTGTCAAACTGCAGTATATCAGTGATAAATTAGGAGTTTCCCTCAACTATTTGCTAGGTGAAACAAAACTAGACATTCCTGAAGACTATTACAAGGCTAAATATAAACTCATGAAGTCTCCTGTCTATGGCGACCCCGAACGTATCAAGAAGAAGCTAAAAGATATTGAGAAACTCTACGACAACTATATTGACATTCTACCAGAAGAAGAACTTTTAACCATTGATATTATTGAAAGAACCCTGAATTTTATATCTGAAGAGAAGAAAGAGGATCTTGTCGAGATTGTATATGAAGACTATTTGAACCAGGTATTAAAAAAAGAAGAGTACACCTTGAATGACCTTCTGCTAATAAAATACTATACCTTTCAATGTCAAGTTGGTGACTATGATAAAGAAATTGTTGAAAGTTTTCGATGTAAATTAATTAATCAAGAATTACAAGGGGAAGAGCTAGTTAATGTTGAGCTACTTGGAGCATTGTCAACTATAGGTGGAATCTATGTGATGCATCATGATTATAGAAATATGAAAACTATTGTCGATAAAATGCATACTATTATTGATAAGACACTACAACATGCTTACAAACCCGCCGTACTCATTTTTGAAGCGAAATATTATTTATATTTTGAAAATGACCTAGACAAAGCAAGAGAAATCTATAATACGGCAACTGTTCTGGCCGAAGCTTTTGGTGACCAAGTCTTCATCAAAAATCTTAAAATGGAAATCGAAAAAGATTTAAACATAGAATAGAAAATATATCAGCAACATCTTAAATATGATTCATTCTAAATGTAATAACTACCAAAGAAGCATCTGAAGTCAAATTCAGATGCTTCTTTTATTATTTCAATTTTTTACTTTCAGCTGATATTACGCTTCTTCAATTACTTTTTCCCATACCAGTCTTCTACTGACTTGCCTTCCCAGTCACGGTATTCTTCGGGATATTTCCATTTGTAGTAGGCTTGCAACATATAGGGAAACATGAAATAAATTTCAAAAGCAGCAATTAGTATATTGAACACTAGGAATAAAAATAGAACGCTTAATCCTCCAACCAGACTATCTGCATTTCTTATTGAATCTGAAAATATCGTACGAAAAATTATCCAGAGTGCTACGACTATTCCACCATACTTGACAATGAATCTAAATACTCTATTAAACACTCTATCGCTCGGACTCTCTATTTCAGTACCACCATATAATAAATTTAGCAATGAGGTAGACTTATCACGTATCATATAAATGATTGTGAGAAGAATTAGTCCTTCAAAAGCAAACATTCCCACATAGCCAACAAGACCATAAAGTAAATTCATCAAGAAAAGATTAAGTTCAATTAGCAGCCATATTATAAAAGAAACCATAAAATGAAACTGACCTATATAGATTAAAATGAACTGTTGGTTGAATCGCTTTCCTAATATAATCAACAGAATCCATATTGCTAGCCCCATCCAAAATGCCCAGTATGGAAGAAAATTAATTTCGGACAAAACTACTGTTAAATCTTTAGGATTAACATGGTAAAACAAATGATTATTTAAAGCTACAATCAACCAATTTGGACCGATTATAAATAAGATTGTCAAAATCACTAACCAGACATATGACTTCAAGGTCCCTCTGTATTTTTCTTTTTTTAGTGCATCTTGATAAAGATCCTCTGTATATTTCCCTGAGACGCTATCATCTAATAGATTTAAACTTTCTTCAAAACTGGCTTTAAAGATTGATTTTTTCTTCATTTTTAGCTTCCAATAACTCCCTGTGTTTCTTCAAATACTTCTTCCCATACCATTCTTCTACTGCCTTGCCTTCCCAGTCACGGTATTCTTCGGGATATTTGATTTTGTAGTAACCTTCTAAAAAGAAAGGAAACTCCATGAAGATAACCAGTGCCAAAAATCCAATATCTATGACTATCCATGTCAAAAACATACCAAATAAAGTCAAGCTTTGTGAAACTGCTATGCCCGAATGCGATAGGATTATTTTGATGATTACAGCAAGCCCTAGCACACCTGAGCCATAGGTAGCGATTAAGCTTGCTATCCTATCAAGCAGCGTCTCTTCAATCTTCTCTCCAAATAGACAAGTGGTTAAACTTTTTTTCTCCATACGGAGGAATATTAGGGCAATGATAAACAAGAAAATATAAATAAACCAGATTCCAACTGAGGTTAGGGTCGGGAGGGCTACAGTTATGGCCAAGAGATTGAATTCAAGACAGAACCAAAATAAAAAGGTCTCCATATGGAAGCGATATCTGTATGGACGAATAAATGGTTTACGAACAAATTTTCCAATAAGTACAAGTAATAGCCATATGAAACAGCAAATCAGAAATAATTCTGGGGTCAACAGTGACGGCTTGTGAACAGGCAAGGTTAAATCTTTGGAATCTGCAACATCCAAAGAAGAGGCAAATAAGGCACAGAGAAAATTACATCCGAATACAAATAAGACGCTGTAGAGAATACTTTTTATTCTAAAACCAATACTTGGCTTTCCATTGTTTAAGCCTTTGCCCAGTTTTTCGTAATAGTCTTTCTTTATATACTGAAGTAAAGCATCATCTAATAGATTTAAAGATTCTTCAAAACTGGCTTTAAAAATTGATTTTTTCATTTCTTAACCATCACCTCTCTCTTACTGTAATCAAGTCTGCTATTTGCGTCCCTCTCCGGTTTAAGCTACTTTTCTATTTTGACTTTTCCCTGTTCATAGCCTGAATACCAACTGCTTTCAGGACTAACATAATCTAGTGGTTCATTATCTGAACCGTCACCCACAAGAAGTAGGGTACCATTGTTGAACAGACAATTATATGTCTCTGAATCTTTAGTGAATTCATCATTTTGGGAGTCATAGTGATAGGTTTGCTCTCCCTCCACATCCTTTAGAGTAATCTGCTCACCGTCTATTTTTATCCAAAAATTTTTATCAATTGTAGCTGTTTTTGTTGATCGATTTTTAACGATGAGATAGTAAATACCATCATCTGATTTTTCCTCATCAATAGTGGTATTAATAATCCCCAGAAGCATTAGAGCTGGTATAATCAAGAGCAACCATAACCATTTTTTCTTGTTCTTTTTAGGTGTCTCAAGTTCTAGACTTGGCAAATCGACAGTTAGAGGCTCGATTTTCTCTAACCCCTGTTCTAAATTTTTGGTAACTCCTTCACCTTTATTGCCCAACCACTGTCTTGCCATTCGTACAAAGTACAGGCGCTCATCTTCTTGTGCAATCTCTTCAAACAAGTTTTGGGATTGAGTCTTATTTCCTTTTATTAGCTCATTTAAGGCTTTAAAATACTGAAGTTCAAGTCGTTCAAAGGCTTGTGGAGCAGTTGCTTGATTAAAGAAATCATTTGGTTTCCTCTCCACAAGGATATCGTACATAGCAAGAAATTCCCTCTGTTCGACTTCTTTTGCTTTCTCGTCTTTAAAGTTTAGATAATGGAGTGATTTTAAGAGGTCATCTTTGCTGATTATTTTTGCAGAAAGCAAAGATGCTTTCAGTGAAATAATCCATAGAAAATTAAGGTAAGTTTTCCTAATACCTGCAAACTGTAATTCCTCTGCTTGGCTGATGACCGATGGGAAGTCGCCAATCATGTAAGCATAGGTAATAGATGCAATCCTAGCATTGATCTGATTCTTTTTACGACGAGACTTACCATACCGTTGAATCGAATCATACCAGAAATCTAAACCAATAGTTTCATTAAGGGCTTTGTGAGTTTCCCTTACCAATAAGCTATTTAAGTAAATTTTTAATAGAAGAACTAGACCAACGACGCTCATTGAAGCAACCAACTGTATTGTGGAATTTTCTAAAAATAACCATCGAAGGAAAAATAAAAAAATAATAATTAACACGGTACTGATACGTAAAATAAGGGTATATTTTTTCCAGATCCTCTTATAATCCATCAACTTATCTCCTATACTCATTTTTGAAATAGATTTACTTTTCATTATATCTGATTATTTAGCATTCGCAAGTTCACCGATAATATGAAAAAGAAAACACCCAAACAGGTGAATGATTCAACAAAAATAGCTAGCAGGGGGGTCTCTTTCTTCTCCAAGATTTTCAAATATTTGCTTTTCTTAAATTGCCCTGATAATGCTAACAGAATAAATAAGTACCACATCAAAAAACTTAGGAATAATAGTAAAAAACTACCTAAAATAAGATATAAGAACGATAGCCCTAAAGTTAGACAGAAAAAATCTAACTTTTTGGAATCAGTACAGTTTTTCAGGTACTTCCAATTAATCTCTATTTCGATTGGTTAAATCATAAAGATCTAGACAGACCTTTTTAGTTTTCTCAGCTAGTGTAGAGTCTGTGTTTAACTGAGCCTCTAGCTATTCTCTGGACAAATCAGGATCTATCAGCACGATTGAAAGAATAAAATAACTCTCAATTTTTTGTCAGCAAGTTTTAAACGATTTTCTTTATCAAAATCTGGCAAGGATTTTGGGAATCCCATAGTTGAGGAAAAATCTCTAATTTTTTAAAACCAACACTTCGATAAAAGACATTTGTTCGGTCATAATCTTTATTTGAACCTTCTGCCACTGTTTTTACCTGTAGGTAGTCTACTTGTTTGCCTGCTTCTCTTTCTAAAGTCGCAAGCAATTGACTCCCAATTCCTCTACCTTGATAAGCCTTTTTTACGCCGAGACAATCAATCTCTGCACACTCTTCACTAGAATAGGACAAGCTTACAAATCCAGTCAACTCACTCTCCTGATAGGCTGCCCAAACTTGCAATTCCTTGGCTCCTTCGATGTATGCTTGCGTGCTTTCAGGTATTCCAAACCATTCTGGCAAATCCTTTAAAACCTCAGCGACAACTGCCATTTTTTGATCTTCATCCTTGACTTCTTCGATTGTAAACATCATAAGTTCCTTTCTTGATTTTAGTTTTACTTTCCCTCTTACGATCCAGCACTTTCATAGGCATCCAATCCCCTGTCCCATAGTTTCAAGGAAATGAAAAAGAAGACAAGAGAAATCAAAATCAAACCACCGATGTTAAAGAGCCCATCCTTGCCCTGCAAGAAATAGCTAGCTGGATAATAAGCCGTAAAGGCGAAAGGCACGATAAAACCTAGAATCTGCCCCTTGGGCACCTCGAAAGTTAAATCCTTGACCGCTTCAAAGATCTGCTTTTCAGGATGAATAAAGGAACGCAAAGCCCCCTTCAAGCCCGGTTCCTTAACTGTCTTCACAAAATTTTTCTGAAGATGTTTCACTTCTATCATTGCCATATCTATCTCCTACAGTAAAAAATCAACAAACCGTGTCCTCTAAACACAAAAAGCCGATTTCTCATCTCCTAAAATCTGCCTTCTTTATCACAGCAGAAGGCATCAGTATGACTCTATTATAAAGCAGTTAAAAAAGGAAACCAAGTGTTATTCTCGCAAAAGAGAAAATAGTTTTGATACTTGAAAAAACAAAAAAATCTGTCTAAAAAAACAGACTCAGAATGTATGATATAAAGCATTTATCGGATTGCCATAGTCAAACAAATAATCGTGATGAAAACAAGCGTCAAAACCAATATCCAATAAGTAAATTTATAAACTTTCACAGCTCCACAAAAACGTTCGACATAGGATTCTTTGGGATTATCTGGATTGTACCAAACCGTCATTGTTGATCCCAATGGGAAAAACTCCTTGGCGGTATATGGCACTGATGAATTGGTGTATAGAACAAGTCTTTTAGCCAACAAGTCTGGATTAGAGGTGGCTTTGGAACTCTTCCAAGGAAGTGAAACTGTCGTGACCCACTCATACTCTAGACTTCTTCTAAAAGCTTTCTCATTGACAACATACTCCACTATTGGAGCAATGGCATCAGTATAGTATCTATAGCCAACTACGATACCTTTTATGCTCTCTGTAGACCTCTTTTTACGATTAAGTTCTTTGAGATACAAATAGCGAAAAAGAAATATTGTAAATGACAAAACGATGAAGCCTATGGACCAAGCCAAAAATAGAATCTGCAACTTAGACATGATTCTCCACCTCAAAGATGATTTTTCCCATTTGATTCTCCCACAATAGTCTTTCTATTTTACTCACTTGAATAAGCACGACTCACTCCATTTTACCATCTCTGGGCTTGACTTGCTTGTGAATGTTTAGATAGATTATAAGCCACAAAAAAGCCACCATAGGGTGACTTAAAGATAGAAACTCTAAAATGTATTGGAAATAATTCCTTTTTTGAGTGCTGTAAGTATAAATCATAACTTTACACCATGGTAAAAATTCCTTTGCACAATTGCTTCAAGTAGTTGTAAGTTTTAATACTTAGCTTTACTACCAAGCTATGGAAAAGATGAACGTCTTCATCTAAAAATCGAAAAATTAATAAAATTCATTTATCACATCTAACAATAACTCTTTGTCATTCTTCATAATGTCTAACAATGCATCTTCGTCATCCTCCAGAATGGCCATGTATATCTTTCTTCGAGCTTTTAACTTTTCGATTTCTTTTTCAGACTCTTTAAGCCGTCGAGTTTCTCTTAATTTCATATAAAGAAAGATTCCTGCGACCAAATAGTTTAATACTGAAAATATAGCAAAAAATACAACAAGATTCATAATAATTTCTCTCCCTTTAAAATAAAATTTCTTATCCCTAAACTATTAAATGAATTTCAACACTTCACACTGAAAAGATGTGTTTTCCTTGTTTATGTTCATTATTAGTGTTAACCATTAACAAACATATGCTCTCGCAAACATATACAAATCATCTAATTCATCATGTTCAGGTCTTGAGGTTGTATGAAATCCTGCACAATAATGACAATAATAAGTACGAATGGTTTGATCCTCACACAACATGACTGCACGAAGCGCTTTGGCATTAGTCTCATAAACTATTTTATTTTTTTTAGCTCCATGACAATAAACACCTTTTGTTGAGTGTCTGTTCTCCATTAGTTTCATTTTGTTTCTATAAATAATCTTTCTAATTTTAGACATTTTGCTTTCCTCCTTTTGGTAATAAATGCTGTACTTTTGTTTTGCATTATTTATTTACAACTATATTTTATCACCAGAAATACACAATACAAGTACCTTAAACATATCATTGTCCATCTGTTTTATACTTTCAAACAATACAACAAAAAAAGTACGTATAAAACGTACTTCTGTTTTTTTGCGAAATGCTATTTAAAAAAAGTGTCAATTTTACTTATTTATTTTTTCTAGTTCAAGTATAGTAAAAACCCCATTAAATCGAACAATATAACGTTGAAAACTATCTCTGCCATAGGTTTCAATTTCATATATTATCCTAGGAACTGTACTCCTTGTCTCTTTCTCGATAACTTTAAGTGCAGGGATATCATCTTCAAGTACTTCCCAAAACTGACCAACATATCTGAATCTAATCCGAAATTTTTCCGTATCTGAAAACATCAAGAAAGTATGATAACGAACATCACTATCTGACAAAATTTGAGTTAATTCCTCAGAACTTAATATTAGTTCTGTATTATACTTCGAACGATGAACAGTTTTAAAACGATCCAGTCGGAAATTACGAAGACTCCTTGTATCTATTCTTAATCTTCCATCTTTTTCTTCAACTTTATATGCCATACAATAAAAATAATGATCATTAAACATAATCGAAACCGGTAACACATCATAATCGGCATCCTTACCTTGGTATTTCGTATACTTAAAAGAAAGAGGATTCTGATTTTCAATTGCATCAAAAATAGCGGATAGATGAGGTAAGATAGATTTACTCTTATTGTCCCTGTAAATCGATAATTCCTTATACTCCTCTAGTTCCCGTTCCGTAAAGTTTCTAATACGCTGACGTTCCCTATCATCAACAGCTCTCTCTACAAAGGTATCAATGATTTCTCTAACTTCCTCAACACGTAGTGCTCTACTTTCTAAAAGAATCTTAGACAAGATGACGGCCTGGTTATACTTTAAGTTACCATAACCATGGTTATATTCTGCCTCATAGGTTCCTGCAAGTCGAGAATACTTTATTTTCATATCATCTCTAAGTATTTTTAGATTTTCCTTTAATTCCCTTAAATCATCTTTAAAGGTTCGCTCGGCGATATTAAAACGTTTAAGGTACTCAGTTTTATTAACCTTATGCCCCTTTTCCAATTCAGACATAAAATATAAGAGACGACTGGTTTTCCCTTGCAAATTATTTTCTTCTTTCATTAATCGACCTCATGCTTGATTATAACTTCTAGAATATAATATCATTATCCTCATTCTGTTCGTAATTATCTCAAGTCTTTTTATACTAGCTTTCAATAAAAATTGAGATTTAATACACAAAGGCCAGTGTGAATTTCACTAGCCTTCCTGATTCCAATAGTGAATTTTATTTTTCAATAATTCTGCTATATCCAAAAATGATAGCGTAGGATCAAAATGTTCTTCCTCCTCTTCTTCGCCACCTATTTTATTTATGCTAAAATGATTTCCTCGAAATCTGACTTCATATACTTCATTTATATAAAGTATCCTATTGGTACTTTCAATCCCTTTCTCCCTTTGATAATAAGATTGTATTCCTAATTCCTTTAGTTTTTCTTCTAAGGCTATCAAATGAATATCATAGTTTCTAGCACTAGAGCTCTTATTGGGAATTAACAACATTTCTTCTGATCGATTAAGCCAGAACGGAGATTTCATTCTATATTGTGAAGATTCCATTTTACTAAACATGGTTTCATAATAAGAAATGAAAGCATAACGCCATTCCTGAGGGGGGAGATGACTTATATTGTCTTGAATAATACGACGATATTCAACCTCTAGTGGCTTGGTAATATCAAGTTCATCAAGTAGTTTTTTGACATACTCATTTCGAGATGAAAATAAAATTTTAAGGCTTGGTGCAGACCCAGAATTCCCATTTGGACTGTCCTGACACAGCGTTTTATAATGATTAGCTGTAGTCATTGTATAGTCTCCTAGAGCCAGCAAAGCTGCCCGCATTAATCGGCCTTCTTTAGGCTTTGTTTCACTAAACATTTTTGATATTTTATTCCAATAGATTGAAATAACATCAATCTTTCTGCTTGGCAAATCATTCGCTTCGAAGTAGAAGCAACTTCGAATCTGACCATCAAAATAGCGATGATTTTCAGCAACTTCAATAATCTCTCTATAGGAATCATCCGCTGTTATCAATTTAGCTTTTTCAATCTCTTCGTCAACTTGGTCAATACTGAAACCATTAATTCTATTTCCCTCGGCTAGATATTCTAGCAGGTCTGAAGTATGTTCGATTTGTTCATTAATCCCCTTGATTGCCCGTTCATATGAATCTTGAGAATCTATAACTGAGTTATTAATCAAGTTCCTAAAGATACGGTACCAGTTTTTATAGCTAGTATCTAATGTAGCACCGTGCTGTTCAAGGAATGTTGAAATAACGTGAAAATAAACCCTATCCTTCAGATATTTATTGACTATTGAATGTTCTAAGATAGACGAAACCTCAGGCATTTTATTCTCTGAGAGAAAGTCAAGAACAGATACAATTATTTTTATATGACTAATTTCTACAGTTTCAAAGTCGATTTCAAGAGTCCAATTGTCGCGTTTAGAATAATCAAGGCTATCTAAATTATTGATAAGTGCAATTTCAAATAAATTTAAAAAGTTGGTGTCAAAGGCATTTTTATCAATATTCCAAATAACATCAGTCCACTTCGTATCAATATTTTGAGAAAATTCCCTTTCTAAATGACCATCTATTTTCTTTATTCTATCAATAAATCTTGCTTTGAAATTTTCAAAGTCAGTTAACGGGCGCCCCCTAGAATTCAGTTTGATATAGAGCTCATCTTCTGAACCAAGTTTATCTATATCGAGGAAATTGAACACCAGTTTTTGGTTATTAGCATCTGATAAAACTGAAACATAATCAAACTCATAATCAAAAGAATCAGAAATATCATCTAGTGTTTTCAAAGCACCTTGTACAGTTGGATCTAACTGCCATGAATCTGCAAACCACGGCTCATCTTTTATGATTTCGGAAGGACTTTTTGTTTTTGTAAAAATAATTCTTCTATTCTCAACTAGACTCTCGAAAAATTTTGTCGAAGATTTTCTAGTTTTATAAGAGAAATTACCCAAAAAGTCACACTCATCATTATCTCTATAAGCAAAAAGATAAACCAAGAATAAAGTTGTCAGACGTTGTTGCCCATCTAATGGAATAAACTTCCCATGAGTTGATTTTCCATAAATAAAATTCAAATCGAGTGGTCCAACGTTTGTATCAAGTAAGGCAGTATTTATATCCTGGAGTAATTTTTTTCGAACTTCGGTGGTTCTTTTATCCTTTCTACCTTGTGCATAGTCTCGCTGAATCAATGGAATTACGACTCGATAATTTTCTAACAATGATTTTAAGTTATATTTTGCGTTAATCTCTTGCATGACTACTCCTCATCATCTCCAAAAAATTGGTTGAATTCCTGTTTTATCGCTTGAATATAACTGTCTTTATCCTTTTCAGTCCAGTCATCAAATCCATCTACCTCATTGCTATAGACTTTCAAAAACACATTACGCGTACAAACAGGTACAAATTTCCCTTCTGCATCAACCTCAATAATAATTTTTCGTTTTTGATCAAACGGACTATTTCCATAAGACCGATTCGTATTAGCGTCTAGCAAGGTTAAATTAGCTAGACTATCATCAGCTTCAGCAGTCTCATCGGCCGTAGCATGAATATGCTCGATATCCCATTTCTCTTTCTTATAAATATCAAAAGGAAATCGATATTGTTTTTCACTCTTATTAATCAAAGTAACGAGATTAAACAGTAAAAGTAGAGACCTAATTTCTTTTTTCTTACTACTGTAGGAAAATTCTTCGATAGAACCTATATCTTTTTTCAAAGTTTTATAAGCAATTTTTTTTAATTCATAAAAAGCTTCTGACTTTTTCTTCCCTCTTGTAGCTTCACGGACCTTTTCAATATCCTTAGCGCCAACCGATAATAGATAGCCGATTAAATGGTATCTATTTAGGTCCCTGTACCAGTTAGTTAATTCATCAAATAATAAGTCGATTTCATCCCAGTAGTTACTTATAAAAGTCGGTTTATTTTCGGCATTTTGATATTTTGCGTAGATTGAGTAGAAAGTTGCGAAAATATCATTTTGAGGTATTTCTAAAGTATCATGTTCAAGCAGGTTAAACAAAAGATCTATTCTAGTGACATACTTCTCACTATTTGTAAGAAACTTCCAAAATGATTCCTCTTGAAGTTTATGTTCAATTTTATCCCAAGCTATCCCCCTATGAATCCTTTCACTATCATTTTCAGATTCATAATTAGATTGATCTAACAATAGAGCCTTAATAAGTTCAGCATTAGTCAAAGGAATCTTACCTAAGTTAACTTTAGTAAATAGTTTTATAGGGTCTTCTGTCTCATCAATTTCATACCAAATAAAGAAAACAGCCTCTGTTAAGACTTGATAAATATCGTGTAGAGCATTATCCGAATTAATATCTTCTCGTTCCACCCATTTATCAATAGCAGCAAAAGCCTTACTGATATGATTTGCGTCAATGTCATAATCTTCGATTTCTTGATAAGTGTCAAAGTTTAATTCTTTCAAATACTTAGCACTCTGTTCTCTTGTTTCATAAACCAACTCAAAGTAATCATATTGATTACTTCTTCTACGACCACTACTAAATTCAGCAGACATAAATTTCAAAAAGATAAAGATTGTTGTCAGTCTCTGCTGACCATCGACAACATCATAAGTATTATCTGAAACTTTTTTAACAATCAAGGGTTGCAAACAGTACTTATAATCTCTGTTTTGTTTACTATGTGTGTAAAGGTCTTCTAAAAGAGTTGTTACCTCATGTTCAGTCCAGCGATACCCTCTTTGATATGAAGGAACATTAAATTTTAGTCCTTTTAGGTCTTCAATTCGTTTTTCAGAAACTACCATTTGATATCTCCTTTTCATCCAAAGGTTGTTATTAGAATTGACAAAATTATTATCTACAATTATAGCACTATTATAAATCAAAATATTGGAAAAAATGTAAAATACTTTCTATATAGGACAGGATAATAAAAAAAGCCACCATATGGTGACTTCATTCTTATCTATTTCTCCTCATCCCAACCAATCTTTTTCCTTGGCAATGCGGACGGCTTCTGTTCGATTGCCTGCATCGAGTTTGGTCAGGATAGCTGTCATGTAATTTCGGACTGTTCCGTTTGAGAGAAAGAGACTTTCGGCGATTTCTTGGTTGGTTGACCCTTGGGCAACCATGGCCAAGACTTCTTGTTCACGTTGACTGAGTGGATTATTGTCAAAGGCGACACCTTCAACCAGCTCTGGTGAGTACTCCTTATGACCTGCTAGGACGGTATGGATGGTCGCCATGAGGTCACTGATGGAACGTTCTTTGAGCACGTAGGCATCCACATGGGCTGCGAGGGCTCGTTTGAAATAGCCTTTTCGTTTGAAGGTTGTCACAATAACAACCTTCGTTTCACTTTGATTGGCACGGATCCACTCCAGGACATCAAGGCCTGTCTTAACTGGCATTTCAATGTCTAAAATGGCTACGTCGACCTCTTCTTTTTCCAAGAGGGCAATGGCTTCTTGGCCATCACTGGCCGCATGGACCTCTTCGACATCGTCTTCCAACATGAGGAGCTGGCAGAGGGCATCCCTCAACATTGACTGGTCTTCGGCAACTAATAATTTCATGCTTTTCCTCCCTCTTTCAAATGCACACGAATGATTGTTGGATGCGATTGAGACAGAATTTCCAAGTCTCCATCTACCAAACTGAGGCGCTCTCTGATACTGTGTAGTTCTTGTCCAGTGACTTCCTTAAACCCACAACCATTATCCTCAAACTCAAGGACAATACCATGATCACGGCTTAGACGAATCTGACAGCTATCGGCCTGGCTATGTTTGATGACATTATTGGACAGTTCACGAAGCACCATGGACAAGGTCGACTGGCTAACAGGTGACAGGCTGTCTAAGTCAAGGCTACTATCCACGGTCAAGACGATATCTGATAGGTCAAAGAGTCGCTCGAGTTCCAGTAACTCCTCTGCCACCGTTCGGTATTTGAGCTTATTGACAATCTCACGCACCTCGTACATGGAGTCTCGGCTAATCTGGTTCAATTCTTCCAGATTCTTTCTAGCAGCTTCATACTGCTCCTTGTCCATCTGTTTCAGAGCCAACTCGGTTTTAAGACTCATCATGGCAAAGGTATGTCCTAAGGTATCGTGCAAATCACGACCGATACGATTGCGCTCATTTTCAGCTGACAGGATATTAATGGTCCGATTCTGCTCCGCAAGGGCCTCTTCCATCTTTCTCTCCTGACGTATACGGTTTTGAAAATAGTACATTCCCAAAGAAAATAAGGTAATAGCCATAGACATGAGGTGGGTACTCAAATCGTCTGTCAATAGGAAGGATGATGACGTCAAAATCAAGAGGGTCACTAGAAAGGAGAAGAATCGATAAGATGATATGCTATCCTCAAAGCGCCAAACGAGAAGATTGACATTGAAAAAAACAAACCACATCATGCCCCCCTGGAAGGTCATGGACATAAAGATAATGTAAGCTAAAGTGTAAAACCACAGGAAGGGAATCCACTTACTATAAGCTTTTTTCAAATACACTATAAGGAGATAAGCGATGGTAAACAGACCCGTCAAAACTAGGGTCCAGACTGGATAATACCCACCAAAAACTCCTAAGATCGGGAAGACTAGGAAAATCAGACTAACAAAATAAGCAAAATCATTTTTCTGGTATGTTCTAAACATGGTCACTTTCTCTGTAAGATTTGATAAAAAGGGCTAAGCCTGTAGCTATTGTAGCATAGACCAAGATAAAAATGAGAGATTTCCATGAAAATTCCCCTTTTTTCGCAAAATTGACTACCAATTGATTGATATGATAGATGGGTGTCCACTCAGAAATGTGCTGAACCCATTTTGGAAACATGGTAACTGGCATCCAAGAACCACCGATAATAGCTAGACCAAGAAAGACGATATTTCCGACGATAGCCATGATTTGTTGAGACTTAATTTGGGCTAAGAGTAAGCCAAAGGATAGGAAGACTAGACTTGACAAGAGTAAAAGAGCACCTGAACCGAGCCAATGTGATAATGGCATCTTAACATCACGCACAAAAGCTCCCACACAGAAAGTTACGATGATAGCAACCATAAAGTTCATAAGAACTCGGAAGATTTTAGAGAGGTAATAGGCTTGAACACTGATTTTTGAATGTTCGATGTAGGTTAACCAATGCTCCGTTTGATCCTCTCTAAGCATGTAGGGGAAGGTAAAGAAACCAAAGCTGGACATAGAGAATCCGGTCATGGTCAACATATAAGACAAGATAAAGGCTTTTTGTGACTCTGGGTCAGGACTCATTTCCATACCTGAATACAAGAGGAAAAAGCCGACGGGCATTCCAATAGACATGATAAAGACGGGCCAACTGCGCCATGTTTTTATCCATTCGATTTTAAGTAGTGCTTGCATGACTTGTCCTCCCTTGTGCTATCAAATAAGCTATCTAAAAGTGTTTTGTTTTGAATTTCAATGTCAGAAATGCGACAGCCGTGAGCTTGTAAACTACTCCATACACTTTCAATATCTTTAGTCATAAAGGTTACAACATCGCGTTTTTCAGTCACATCATAAATGGCTGCCAGTTTGTCAAGACTTGGCGCAAAGCGACTTGCTAAAGTGACTTGTTTTTCCTTTTCTTCGCTACGCATAGCGTGTGGCGTAGTATCCCTGATGAGTTTCCCTTGATGAAGAACCAAGATACGATCAGCTGTATGTTCTACTTCTTCAATATAGTGGGAGGAATAGAGGATGGTGACACCTGACTTTTTCAGATCATTGATGATTTCCCAAAAGCGCTGGCGTGTCGTAGTATCCATCCCTGCTGTCGGCTCATCTAAAAAGAGAATGTCAGGCTTGCCAATTAGACAGAGAACAAAGGCAAGAAGACGTTTTTGTCCCCCTGAGAGTTTGTCCGCAAACTGCTGATACTGGTCGTCTTTGAATTGTAAGAGTGCTTGAATCTCTACTTTAGATAACCCATTTTCAGAAATATCTTGGAAAAAAGTAATCAATTCCCTAACTCTTAATTGTGAAGGAATGGTATTTTCTTGAAGGAGAACCGCAATTTGATCTTGCGCTTTCCCCTTTTTGCCCTTGATAAAGACTTGACCGCTACTGGCTTTCTTGTCACCGAGAATGCAGGACATCAAGGTCGTTTTACCGGCACCATTGGGCCCAATCAAGGCAAGACAATCGCCTTGTCCAACCTCAAAGCTAACATGGTCTAAAATCGTTTTTCCTTTAATCTTTTTGACAAGATTTGTGATTTGAAGAACCGTTTCACTCATGTTTGTGACTCCCTTTCTTTTGATAGAAGGCTAGAAAAACATAACAAGCTGCAACAGATACGCCCATAATACTATAGAGAATATCACTGCTGCCATGAAGTAGGACATAAGCAAAGAGGATGGTCCAAGTTGTTGCTAGGAGCATAATGCTTAGTATTTTCAATAATTTCATACTGGGCCTCCTAGTTTTTCAATTCATTAATGACAAGGTCGATAAAACTTTTAGCCATAGTGATGAGAATGTAGGCTGAGATAGACAAGCCAATAATCATGCCCAGATTTGAGAAGATAGCTTCAAAATTGCCTTTTTCAAAGATGTCAGTAAACATACTAAGTCCAGCAAAGACAGTTCCGATGATAGCGTAGATAAGGTAAGATGTTTTGATTTTCATGAGATGACCTCTTTCGTTTTTTATTATTTCTAAGTTATGACTAAAGTATATCTTTTTGGTCATTCTCTTTTTAGCACCAGATGTCATGACATGACATGACATTTGTCATGTGACGTAAAGGCAAGAAAAAAGAGCTGACCTTTCAGTCAACTCTAACTTAAGTTATAAGCAAAAGAAGGTTCATCCGTCATTTTGACACTATTCGTTTCTAGCTAAGAAATTATAATTTCAAGGCCAACATGTTAACCGTCATACCTGCTGCTGTTCCCAAAAGGTAGACGACATCTCCTTCTTTAACTAAGCCATGATCTAATGAGTAAGCTAAACCAAATGGAACAGATACAGAAACCATATTACCATAGTCAGTAACTATGTTAAGATATTGATCTTCAGCAATACCAAGTTTATCCATTACCAAAGATAAGGCGCGACTAGCTTGATGGGGAATGATGTAGTCCACATCCGCAAGAGCCAAGTGAGTTTTCTCTTGGAATTCTTGGAACATATCAGGAAGCTTATGCGCTGATAAAAGGAGAATCTTCTTGCCTTTCATATCAAACATAAAGTCCGTTTTTGTCTTTTCTGAATATTTTTTAGGATGGTAAGAAGTCAAACCTCCACGGATTTCAGTATCATGAGCACCTTCTGACCAGGTATGTTGTAGACTTGCAATAACCCCTTTGTCTTGAGAACTTGCTTGGAAAATAAAGGCTGCTGCTCCATCACTAAAGAGTTCAAAACTTTCTTTTTGTTTCGGATTGAGACCCAGACTTCCGACCTCACTAGATACAATCAAGACACGATGGTATTCACCAGCTTCAATCAAGTAGGACATTGTTGATAAAGCTGAGATAAAACTTGTACAAGTCGTATTGATATCCATGGCTGGGATGGCAAGTCCTTTTGCCACGCGCTCATGAATCAAGGCTGCAGTACAAGGAATAGGCTGCACACCAACTGCACTGACTGAGACAAGACAATCAATGTCATCAATTTTCAAATTGGCATTTTCAAGAGCTCGTTGGATAGCCACTTCGGCCAAATCCAACTGTGTTTCTTCATCTTCTACAACACGATAACGTGTTTGATTTTTGAATTGTACGGTTTGTTTTGGAAGACAAACTCCATAACCTGCGATTTCAACATGTCTTTTTACTTCTGTCATTGTCATTCATCCTTTCATAAACACTGAATACGTTTGAGTTTTCGACTGGTATCCCAATGATAATCGGAAAAATGGATTTCTGGAACCTTAAACTGCTTTTGCTGCGCCAAGAGTTGAAACTGAGCTGTGATAGCTTCTTCTACTTGCTCGTCTCGTTGGCTTAGGCAGACTTCAACAATCTTCTTTGAATGTTGCTTGACTTGATAGTCTCCAACATTTTCCACAAAGAGAATACAACGCCTGATAAAATCAGGATAGATTGTCACCTGTCCTCCATCCTGACCTTCAAAGTAGAAGATATCATCGGAGCGACCTTCGACCTTGTCAATCCTTGTATAATGAGAACCACATGGACAAGGTTCTGGATTTTCAACCAAGATATCATTAAGTTTGTAGCGGTAAACAGGTTGACTGCTTCGTTTGAAATCCGTTATCACTGGATAAAATCGACGCTCGTCCAGATACTCTTTCTCAACAAAAATGATATCCTCATTGAGGTGAAGATTGCCTGCAGAGCAAGTACAGGCTAAAAAACCTTCCGTCGCTTGATAAACCTGGTCAATAATGGGTAGCTTAAAGGCACTCGAGATGCGAATTCTATCACTATCCTCTAAAATTTCTGCTACAGAGACAATTTTTTTCGGTGAGATAGACAAGTCTCCTGCCTTAAGACGCTTGCTCAACTCTATCAGCATGGAAGCTGGTGCCACAACAATGGTCGGTTGATAATGATTAAGACGTTCAATATGTTCATCGGTATTTTTGAAAATATCGAAGTATTCTAATCGTATCAATGACGTATTGATAGTCTGGTAGAGTTCATTATCTGCTCTCAGGAAAAAGGCAATTCGGTGGCCAAAAAGGTGCCTCTTGGGTAACATCTTAGCTAAAATAGCTGCCGCCCACATGCTTCGCTCTTTCTCGGTCGTGATGAAGAGGCCACGATGTCCCGATGTTCCTGAAGATAAACCAACAGCTACTTCACCTTTAAGTTCCGTGAAGTCACGAGTCTTCTCACTCTCAATAGCCAAGGCTAAAGCCTCATCGCGATCGATGCCTTGAGTGTTTAACTCGTTAAAATGCGTCATCATAAAGGTCTTATCCATATGGTCGAAGTCAGTAGGAACACCATTTTTGAAATAAGGAGACTCCCGTTTTAGAAAATCCATATAGTTAGATAATTGCTTTTTCTGATAAGCTTCTAAAGCTGCTCTCGTTTTGAAGTTGTGAAGCCATCTGGTTTGGATAAAGGTTTTAAGAAAGGTTATTTTTTTCATACAAGATACGCTCTATCCTTTCTACAGGGTCATGGCTAACTAGTACTTCCGTCCCATCATTTAGGATATCCTCCAGTAACTCAGTCCCCTTGATATAATCCGCCATGTTATCCTGAACCAAGGACGGAATGAGGTGCATTTGTTTCGTATAAGGTAGCAAATCGACACCCCAGCACAAGTCCGCTGCGATAAAAAGATTATAATCTGGAATATAGAGACAAGCCTGACCCTTGGCATGACCATCAACAGAGGCTACCAAGATACTTCCATCTCCAAATAAATCACAGGTCGGACGATAAGGAAAAGTTGAGTTTTGCTGATCAGCCTTGATTACTTTTACCTGTTTCTCAAAAGACGCTGGCAAAAATTCCTTAAAAATCAAATCCTTCAACTTAGGCTTCTGATAAACCTCATAAACCTCCTGAGTCAGAAGGAAGCTCGCATTAGGAAAGAAGCCAGCCCCTCCCAAATGATCAGGATGCAGGTGGGAAAGCATAACATAAGTAATGTCATCAGGCCTAATCCCCTTCGCCTTCAACAAGTTTGAAATCTGATCCTTCTCTGTCATCTGCACCGGCGTTCCCAAGCGATACAAGCCATAGCGAAGCTTGGTCTTAATATCGTAGTGATAACCGGTATCATAAAGCAGATAGCCTTTATCTCTGTGTTTGATTAGAAAGACACCGGCTGGAAAGGTCATCTTTTTATTTTTGACTTTCTTGAACAAAAGACCAGTATAGCTAGTACAATATCCCGCAGGAAAATAATCAATGCTTTCGATAATCTTGGACATATTGTTCAATCCCTTCTGAAATCGTTATTTTAGGCCTATATCCTAAGTCACGCTCTGCCTTGCTAATATCCAAAGTCTGACTATAGCGCAGCAAATAATAGGTATAGCGTGTTAGGGCTGGCTCGCCTTTGAGCTTTAGGCTCTTATAAATAAACTCCAAACTACTTGAAATAGCAGATACAAGTGGGGCTGGGATTTTGCGATAACGGATGGGATATCCCAAACCTCTCAAGGTTTCTTCAATCAAGTTCCTAAATGCTCTGGGTTCTCCATTGGTAATATTATAAACCTCTCCAGCTGCTTGAGGAGTTTCCAAAGCCAGACGGATAGCCAAAGCAACATTTTCCACACAGGTCATATCCATCAGTTGGCGACCATCACCAATCAAAGGAATACCGATCTTCTGACTAAGATTAAGAACACGTGGCAAAATGCTGGTGTCTCCAATCCCAAAAAGTCCTCGAGGTCGCAATATGACACTAGATACATCAGGATAATCTTTAAATAGTTTTTCTGATGCCAATTTACTTCGAATGTAATTGTTAAGTCTATTTTCCTGGGGGGCATCGCTTTCTTTGATATCCAGCTGGTCTCTAGGCGCTGCATAGATACTTGGAGACGACACATATACCAAGCGCTCGATATTAGCCTCACGGCAAGCTTCAAGGATGTATTTAGTTCCTAAGACATTCGTTTGGTAAAAGTCTTCCCAAGGACCCCAAACCGTTGACAAAGCACCGGCATGAACGACCATATCCATTTCCTGACAAGCCTTAGTCAAATCCTCTTGGTTTGTCAAATCTCCTTGAATAAAGGTCACAGAGGCGTTTACCAGAGACTGGCCAATTGCACGATTACGACCAAAAGCTCGGACTTGATAACCGTGCTCAACCAGTTCTTCCACAACATATTTGCCTAGAAAACCTGTAGCCCCCGTTACTAAAACTTTCTTCATTGTTTTTTCTCCTTGTCTGCCAGCAGGCGAGCTATTTCACCTTCCACTACTTCTGTAGGATGATATGACTTGGCAGCATGACTTAAAGCCTCTAGCTCAGACCAATCTTTCTTTGCCAACAATGCCTCAAAAGCTTGCCCAATTGCCTTGTCATCCTCTCTTTTGGCAGTCAAAGCCACACCTGCCTCAAGTCCACGAATAGCATAGTCATACTGGTCATAATCGTGAGGAAGTATTAAGGATGGCTTTTTATTTATAATACATTGGAAAAAAATACCTGAACCACCGTGGTGAATGACATAATCCATCTGAGGAATGTATTCATTGTAGGGAAGATAAGAAACCACTGAAACATTATCCATTAATTTTTGGCATTGGAATTCTTGCCCTCCAAGACCTAAAGTTACAAAAAACTGGCACTCTGGATGAGACTTAGCTAACAGTTTCGTTTGGTAAATTAAATTGTCCTTTGCCCAATCCAATTGGGTCCCACAAGTCACAAAGACAATTTTACGATTTGCAAATGGCGACAAATCAAGAGGATAATCCTCACATCGCTCAACTGAACCTCCAGTAGGACCCACCCAGTGGTAATGTTCTGGGAACCCTTTCTTTATCTCCAACTCTTTCATTCCTATTCCTAAAATAGAATACGGTGAATAGATACTCTCTTGTCCCTTATGGTTGTACATTTTAAAACCATAACGCTTTAAACGATTTCGTAATAAAAAAGTGACGGAATACTTCAAGAAACGAGTCAGTTTTCTGCCTAGCCATTGTTGAATCAATTGATTGCGATTCTTCGGACTTCCCATTCCTCCGAAGAAACAAGGAGGACCATCCGTCGTTTCAATAGCAAATTGTGTGGCCATTGTCGTTATCCACGGAATCCCCATTTGCTCTGCAACAAGTCCACCCGACAAACTGACATAATCGGCAATGACTAAATCAGGTCGGCTTACTTTCCATTCCGATAGTAATTGATCGGAAACAAGATTAATAATATCAAGACTAGCTGATAGTTGACGATAAGCAGAAAAAAGGCCCAATTGCTCCTTATTATTAGCCACCCTTTCAAAGTCCATTTCATGACCTTCAAGAATAGTAACAACCTTAAAGCCTGCTGCCTCAGCTACTGCACGTTTCTGCTGTCCTGTGAATAAACGAATATCATAGCGAGGATTTTTTAATAAAGGCATTAGCAGATTCATGGTTGGATAAAGGTGCCCACTTAATGGAACGATAACCACATCAATTTTTAGTTTTCCCATAACACTAGCATAGCAAATTTTTTTTGAAAGAACTACTCAAAACAAAATACTAGCTAAACTCATTTTCTCTGAATAGATACACTTCTTCAGTAAGATTTTTCATCCATTAATCAATCAAAGCTTGCCACAAATACTTTAACATAGAACTTTTCAATATTTTTTAGCAAGAATCCCCTAACTTACCTCCATCATAACAAATATTCTTTCCAAAGGAATTGAGAGGTAGTTTTATGTCTCAGTAAAATCTGATAAACTAGAGTTATGCAAACAACAGACTCATTTAGTAAGGCAATTATTTTGGGAGCTACAGGAGGAATTGGACGTCACCTAGCAACTGAACTGGCAAAACATCTTGATTTTCTGGTTCTAGTAGGCCGAAATCCAGACAAATTAGTCCAACTGCAAAATGAATTAGCTGGAAGCAAGGCACAACTTTCAATTAAGGTTTTAAATCTGTGTGATAAGGAAGCACTGGAGAATTTTGGAAAGGCATTAGATGCTGACCTTCTGGTCAATTGTGCAGGACTAGCTAGCTTCTCCATAGGAAGTGATTTAGCCACAGAAAAGGAACAAGAGCTCTGGCAGGTAAACTACCATGCTCCAGTCCAGCTAATGAAATTGCTAGTGCAGAAAAATCGGAAAATCCGGCTAGTCCAACTTTCTTCACTGGCAGCTCTTTTTCCTCATCCCTATCTAGCAGCCTACAGTTCCAGCAAGGCTGCCTTGCAGACCTACACTCTTGCTCTCCAGGAGGAACTAAGTCAATCAGATTCCCCAGCTCAGCTAGGTCTCTATATTCTTGGACCAGTCCAAACAGGTATTTTTCCTCCTAAACTAGTAGAAGCATTGGGAGGCAGTCGTTTTCAGATGAAGCCCGAGAAAGTCGCTCAGCAGTTGATTCGATTCATAGAAAGGGGTACTTCCTATGCTGTTATCGGCCTTCGCTATCGCTTGCTAGTTTGGCTAGGTCGCTTGCTTCCCCAAAGATGGATTATTCGTCTCCTTGCAAGGTATTTACGAAAGGGGACTAATAGATGAAATTTATATTTATATTTTTAGGCGTTGCTTATCTTCTCTTATTTCTCATCCGTTGGTTGCTGTCCTTCATTTATTATAAAAAAGGCCAGTCTCATATTGCGGACTTCCCAGAAGAGCTTTTTACAGTGGTCCAACCCATCCTCTCTGGGGATCCTCGTTTAGCGAATGATTTGCGGGCTAATCTCCAGCAAACAGAATCAGTGGAGTTCTACTGGTTGATCGACCAGTCTGATACAGAAGCCCAGCGAGCAGCAGATCAGATTTGCCAAGATGAGTCATTTGCCCAACGTATCCGAATCTTTCTTATTGAAGACGTCCCTCAGGGGATTAATCCAAAGAGTTATAAGATTGAGCAAGTTGTAGAGGAGTTGACCCGGCCTTATCTAATTGTTTTGGACGATGATAGTGTGATTGATTTTTCTAAAATGGGTGAGCTGACTGCCTATCTGGGTCAAGAGGTCATTCTGACAGGTATTCCCTATAACCAAGAAAGAAGTAATTTCTGGTCCAAGTTGGTTGCAGCATTTGTTAATGGCAATTCCTTTATTACCTATTTTACCATGGCAGAAGTTGGGGCAAATCACTCCATCAACGGGATGTTTTATATCCTACCGGTAGAACTTGCAAAAGATCAGGGGCTCTTCACAGCGATTAAGGATTATCTATGTGATGATTTAGCTGTGGCCGATTTTTTAAGGAGTAAAGGAGTATCCATTATCCAAACGCGGGTTACCTGTAATGTTCGAACCACTATAAAAAACGCTAAGCAATACCTACTCCAGATGAAGCGGTGGCTTCTCTTTAGCTCTATCTATCTCAAAGAACACCTGGACTGGAAGGTCTTTTGCCTCATAGGTTTACCGAGCTTTCTACCTCTTCCAGGTTTGATCTTAAGTCTTATTTTAGGTTGGCCTTATCTTCTTCTAGCCTTGGGCTTACTACTATTAAAGGCAGTATGGATGCTCCTCTATCGACAAAGCATTCTAACCAATCGCTTACACTTGGATGAAGTCACCTACGAAGTGCTGAATGATCTCCTGCTTCCTTGGCTGTTTGTCTATGTTCTAATGACACCTCCTGTGATTAATTGGCGGGGGCGGAAGATTCGAGTGACGGATGGAAAGATTCGTTATGAGTAAGATGAAGTCCTATCTAGACCGTTTGTCTGCTTTGTCTCCTGATCAGACCATGCTAGACTCTGATCGCTTGGTTCTCTTTCTTAGTGGGAGCAGTGATATTACTTGTGCCGGGCTAACAGCTGGGCAACTAGACCTCCTCCATGCTATTTGTCCATCTGATTATTCAGTAGTAGCCAGTAATTTCCCCTTCAATCAAGATTTTGAACATATAAAGTCTCCACAAGTATCCCTCTTGTCAGCTTCTGCATCCAATATCATCTACTATTGGCATACGATTTTGAACCTTCGTTTCCAAAAGTTGTTACAGGAGCACTTGTCTCCCTTGTTAGAAACTCAGGAAGTAATTGTTGTTTGTAAGAGTTCAGGGGTCAATATGCTGACCCAGTGGTTCAGAAGTTTAGGGAATCAGGTCACCCTTCCAAGATTGCGCGTGATAGCGCTTGGCCCGGTTTCCCATCTTCTCTTAAATCAAAAAGAACTAGAGCTACTGGTCATCAAAGGAAAGAAAGATCCTTATTCACGTATTCTGGATCGCCACTCAGTGGATATTCAAGTGGATTCGGATCATTATAGCTATGAATACAAAGAAGATGTGAAAGGAATCATTCATGACTGGATTGAACAAAGTAATAAAGATAGATGTGATTAGCGTACCATTTAGTGGCCATTTGTTTCCAACCTTGACCTTGGTGAAACCCTTGCTGGAGGATCCGCGTTTTCAGATCCGTGTTATTACAGGTTTTCAGAAAAAGGCATTGGTTGAGCAGATTGGTTTTGACTGCCTTGCCTTGTTTCCAGACCGTCCGACGGTGATGGAAGATATCGCCAATACATCAGAGCAAGCAAAACCGCATATTATGTACCAACAATTAATTGCCTATAGCAAACTAATTCCAGAAGTTATCGACGAAATCAATCGAATTTGGGACTCTGAGGGAAGACCAGACTTGGTTATTGCAGATTTTGTAGCAGCTCCTGCTGGTATGTTAGCAGACCGTTTGGGAATTCCATGGATTACGACCATTCCAAGTCCAGTAGCTATTGAGAGTCGCACGACCACTCCTGCTTATTTAGGAGGGTGGAAACCCCATCAGGGAATCCTCTACAAATGTAGAGATGCACTGGGTAGACAGATTATCCGCATGGCAAAAAGAATTGGCTTTGCACTTGTTAAAAGAAATCTTAAAAATTTACAAGATTTCAAACTTTATAGAGAGGATGGTACAGAAACCATCTATTCTCCTTATTCAATTCTGGCTCTGGGAATAAAAGAGTTGGAGTTTAGAGATGATTTTCCACCCCATCTTAAGTGGGTTGGTTATCGCTGTCTTTCTTTTGACAAACTCCCCAAGGAACAAGAACAGTATTTCACGACCTCTCAAAAACGCGTGTTAGTGACTTGCGGCACCCATTTAAAATGGGAAAAAGAAAGAATGGTGAAATTGGCCCAAATACTAAGTCAAGAATATCCTGACTATCATTTTTATGTCACACTAGGTAACCCAAGTGGTTTGCAAAATCCACCACATCATCTAAATAACAATCTTTTACTTTTTGATTATCTGCCCTACACAGACATTCTAGATAAAATGGACTTTGTGATACATCACGCTGGTTCCGGTATTCTAATGGGATGTATCGAACAAGGCATTCCTAGCCTTATTCTTCCTCAAGATTTTGATCAGTTTGACAACGCCTTACGAGCTGAGTTAGCCCAGGTAGGACTTGTCTCTCGAAAAAAGACTGATTCTGAAGTCTTAGATTTATTCCAAGCATTAATTTCTCAAAAAGATTGGCCTAAATTACACTCTCTAACTCAGATAAGCAAAGCCTATCAACCTACAGAAATACTTTATCAAGAGATTGAAAGACTCTTAAACATAGATAAATAATCTTATTAACAAAAACTTAGGTCCTCTCCTAAGTTTTTTTGTAAATTTTAGTCAGTATAAAAAGCCAACCCAAGGTCAGCTTCTTACTGTCTAATATCGCCCAGCGAGTTCATAGTAAGTACGGACAACACGTCCTTTGTAATGCACTCTGACTTTCCGTAACCAAAGGCTATCACCTTTTTCAAGAATATTAAAGTTAGATTGGCTGACGAAAAAGTTACGCTTGGTTTCACCAACCTTAACCACTAGAAAATGATTAGCCCTTGTTCTTGGTGCTTTGGCAATTCTCTTTCCAATGATGACGCCAACAACCTTAGACCAATCCTCGCTATAATAACCCATCTTGGTTAAGACAAAGAGGAGAAATCTATCCGTTACTATCCAAATACCAGCAGAAAGAGCAATGGTGAAAAAGATAAATATTCCCGTCACCAAGCCTAGACTACCACTTTCACGCCCACTGTCAAACCAGAGATGTAAGCCTTTCTGATTTCCAAAATACAAGAGAGCTAGGAAAATACCTGTAAGGAGGAGAACGAAGACTCTTTCACTATTTCTTAAAATAAAATCTTTCATATCCTACTCCTTCTCTACCGTAGTGTAGCTACCATTTTCACTCTTGATAGCAATATCTGATGACATGGCAACTGATAAAGTAATTGGACCCCGGACTTGGCCGTCACTATCTCTAAGTTCCCAATTGCTACCGTCAGTTGTTGTTGCAATCCCCTTGGTCTCTTGGCCATTTTCATAAACTGGCAAAACATAAACTTCTGTCACACCTGGTAGTTCTTGACGCTGTCCTGTCGTGCTATCTTCAATCACAAAGGTTGAACTAGCCTGGTCATAGGCCACCTTTTTAATGTCAGAAATGGGCTTGTCTGACTTTTTAGCCAAATCAGATATGGCAGATGCTGCTTTATCTACCGTTCCCTGTGAAACCAGTTCATTTCTTGTAAGCCCTGTAATGACTTGTATCTTCTTAGGTTGCGATTTCAGCATTTCTCGGGTGAAAAAGCCATTGGCGAGGAAAAAGATACCACATACCATAATGAGAAAATAGACGACAATAATCTTTTGCCCTGTTCGGGTGGGCTCGGTCACTTCCGTCACTTGACGTATCGGACGTCCCTGCCAAACATCTTGCTTGTATTTCTTATCCAAGAGGTCACAAAGGTAGGCTTCCAACAATGTGAAATCAAACTCCTTGGCTAACGTTTCAAGCCCTTCCAAGGTCTCATATTTCAGGCCGCCTCTTTCGAGTATAGCTCCTATAGTCTTAGTCAAACGGTAGGCAAAATCCTGATCACCCAACCAGCCCAAATCAGAGCACTGATTGATATAACCATTGAGTTTAGAAATAGTCAGAGGATTGCAAAGAAAATACTCCTCAACAACTTGAAGAAAACTATCCTGATCCTTAATAGCTAAATCTTCTCTAAGAACAGAGTCCTCGCTAGTCCTTGAATAAGGCTCACTATGATTGAACGTTTCATGAATATCAGATAAGGCTAACTCATCCAACTGTTCCTGTTCTTCCTCAGAGATCACCTGCTGAAACACATGTTCTGTCACTTGCTTGTCTTCGACTTCTTCAGTCGCAGAAGCCGTAAGCTCAAGTTCTTCAATACTATCTTGATTTTGACTAGACTTGCTAGCATCTGCAGCTTGTTTAAAGGAAGCTTCTAGCTGAGAGGCAGATACCAGACCAGCCACACTGCCATCAGCCTGTTTATGGCCTATGACGGCATTCATATCCTCATTTTCAGAATGCGATTTTTGCCAGGCAAGGGCCTCTTGATAAGCCTTTTGAAGGCGTTGGAAATTTTCAGGGTCATCCTCAGGGTGATAGACCTTACTCTGTTTGGCATAGGCTCTCTTGATGTCCTTAAGATTATTGGTTGGTTGAATGCCCAAAATCGACCAAAAATTCATGCGTCACCTCCTATCTCCAGAAATTAGGGTCATCAGACCTATCAAAGGTCTCACCAGTCTCCTCATGGTCAGCTTCTTCTTGACGGAAAATATCCAAATCATCTAGTGACATGATATTTTCAATGCTATCAAGATAAGCTTGGTAGCGTTTCACGATTTCTTTTCGCTTCTTGATATTGTTAATAGCCAACTGATAGCCTTTTTCAAAATCTTCCATTTGCCACAAAAAATGTAATTGCATCTTATAAGGCATTTCCATGACTAAACGATTGGCCCGCTCACACTGCGTTTTAAAATCGGCCTCAAAGGACAATTGATCATAGACAAGCTTAATATTTTCCAGATGCTCACTCTTATCGACCTCTTCGATTTTACTTTGACTACCGATACGATACGTTTTAGTCTCGCCTGTTGACCCCAGTTTAACCTCTATATAGAGCATGGAATTAATATCGTAAGTAAAGGTGGTCTCAAAAAATTCTGTCTTAGTCGCAGTTCCAGGAACATCGATAATAAACTCATCCAAAAAGAGATTTGCCTCAGGGTCGAGTGATTCTCCCTGATAAATCATAAAGCGACACTGTTTCTGTCCCCGACTGGCATAATAATATTTACTTGCAGAGGTCGGAAGGACAGACAGCTTATTAATGACCTTTGAAAAGATATTTTTATCAAAGTCAGAGTCATAGGCACTGATTCCCAATGAGAAAGGACAAATATCTGTAATCACCAAATCTTTGACCTTCTCCTGACGCTCTTTGACCGCCAAGTAAGTCCCCAAACCACGCGCAACCAACTCATCCATATCCTTCAGACGCTTAATAGGAAGATTGAGCAGATTCGTGATATAAGATTGAACCAAAGGCATCATGCTAGACCCACCGACCAAGATAAAAGCATCCAGCTCATGTGCCTTGTAACCACTATCACTCACCGCCCTACCAATAACTTTCTTAACACGGTCAAGAACAGGTTGAATGATGGTCTTAAGCTCTGCCTGATTGTATTGTTTCATGTAATATTGGTCATCATAGGTCAAGGATACCGCAGCCACCTTTTCCTTTTGCAGCTTGAGTTTACACCGTTCTGCGGATAAGAGGAGGCTAGATTTTTGCTTCCTATCTAATTTCTCCAAATCAATTCCTTGCGACTGACAAAAATCTTCAGCAATAGCCTTATCAAAGTCACTACCTCCCAAGAAGTTATCCCCTGCAATGGAAACAATTGAAATCACATTATCAAAGCAATCAACCACAGAAACATCAAGCGTACCTCCTCCAAAGTCAAAGACGATGAAAGACTCGTCCTTACCAATCTTATGACAAGCAATGGCTGCCGCAGAAGGCTCGTTAATCAAACGTTCCACCTTAATGCCCAATCGTTGTCCAATAGCCTTGGTAGCTGAACGTTGTTTTTCATTAAAATAAGCTGGCACACTAATGAGTACCTCATCAACCCTTTCACCTAAGTAGTTTTCAGCATCTGCCACCAACTGCTTAACCACTAGGGTTGATAAATCCGTTGCCGAGAAGGCTTCCCCATCAAGGTAAAACATTTCATTAGTCCCCATGGAACGTTTAAAAAGTTGGGCCGTATTACCAGGATCAGTCACTAAGCGTTCCTTGGCAATTTTTCCAACCGTCAAGACATCATCTGACACATGGACCACGCTGGGCGTCAAATAGTCGCCAAAACCATTTGGAATCAGCTCAACCTCACCCTCACGATAGGTAACCGCTAGACTATTCGTCGTTCCCAAATCAATACCAATTGTTGCCATAACATTCTCCTAAACTGCTTTTGTCCTTCCATTATAACATAGTCAAAAATGTCCTTTTCAAGAAGTAAATAAACTATTTCAAATGAACCATGAACTAAGAAAGTCTGCAAAGATTGGCAGGTGATTCTTTTTGTGAATAAAGTGAGTTTAACTGAGACTTTCCGCTATGATACCCCCCTAAGAACTTAAACTTCAGAGTTTCAGAAATATCGAGACCTTATACTCTAAGCTTAGGTATGGAACTTCCTTGACGTTCGCTGACGCCCATCATAACCTAAGGACAGTCTCGAAAAAGATTCTTTATTAAAAAATAAAAGCCAACCCAAGGTCAGCTTTTCATTTATCTTAATGATTATTTTTTGAATGGTTCTTCCACCATGATGAAAGGATAGAACCTGAGATATTGTGCCAAATACTGAAGATAGTTGATGGGATGGCAGCTTGTGGCACGAAATATTTCATGGCAAGGGTTGCTCCAAGACTTGAGTCTTGCATCCCCACTTCGAAAGTAATGGCTTTTTGTTGTGGTTCTTCCAAACCAAGGATTTTTGAAAATCCAAAACCAAGCGCATAACCACAAAGGTTATGAAGCATAACAACTGGGATAACAAGGGCTGTCGCTGCTGTGAAAATATTGGCATGGTTGGCAGAAACAACTGCTCCAACAATCAAGAGGATGGCGGCTTGTGAAATCAAAGGCATAATCTTGATGATGGCATCGATTTTCTTACCAAAGATTGAGTGAACGAGCACACCCAAGATAATAGGGACAACCACGATACGCAAGGTACTTAGGAAGAGGCTTTGGGCAGGGACACTCACGTACTGACCAGCCAAGAATGACAGGAGGGTTGGAATCATGAGTGGTGCCAAGAGAGTTGAGAGGGTTTCAATAGAGACATCCAAGGCGACATCCCCACCTGAAAGAAAGGCCATGACACTAGATGACGTTCCGCTCGGACAAGACCCAACTAGGATAACACCTGCTGCTGTTGCACCCTTAAGATGGAAAATCATACAAAGCAACCAAGCCAAACTAGGCATGATGACATAGTGGGCAACAGTCCCAAGGATAACTGGAATTGGACGCTTAGCAATACGTTTAAAATCTTCAGTTGTCAAGGTAAGCCCCATACCAAAGAGAATCAAACCAAGCAGATAAGCCGTATTGGGAATGACCCAACTACTAGTTGCAGGAAGGGCGTAATTAAAGGCCGCCCAGAGGATAACAGCTACAGTAAACCATTTGCTGAGCCATTTACTAAAAGATACAAGTGACTCCATAATGAAACCTTCTTTCTATTTTCACGATATAGTATAGCACTTTCATTTTGAATTTCAAGGTAAATTTCGAATTTTCTGAAATTAATTTCAAAAAATAAACCCTCACACTTAACATGCGAGGATTTTGTGATTTCTATAAACTTTAAGCCTTGTCTTGCGACTTTTCTTCAAATTGTTGAGCCCGTTCTTCTCCCCACCACAGTGGCAACAATTCTCCCAAAGTAACGGTCTGACGTGTTTCGTAGTCAACCATAAACTCTAAATTACGATTGTCGGGATGCAGTTCCATTAAAAATTCTCGACAAGCTCCACAAGGCATGCCAGATGGTCCACCATGAGGTGGCTGGTCACGAAAAGCGATAATACGCTTGACCTTAGTCTGACCAGTTTCTTGATACATATTGAAAAGGGCAGCCCTTTCGGCACATAGATGGAAAACACCACACGTCCCTTCCATACAAAAGCCTGTGAAAATTTGCCCATCTTCAGCCTCAACGGCAGCTACAACGTGCCTAGCATAGACAAAGTCTGAGACTTCCTGTGGTTGATACAAAGCTTTTGCCTTTTCATACATCTTCTGCCAAATATCCATTATTTCTCCCTTAACCTCGATCACTTTCTCTATGAGACTTGATAAAGAGTGCAAGCACTATTGACACTGCCGTATAAGCCAAAATAAACAAAAGTGATTTCCATGAAAATTTCCCATTGATAGCAAAATTAACGACCAATTCATTGACATGATAGACAGGTGTCCACTCAGAGATACTCTGAACCCACTTAGGGAACATGGAAATAGGAACCCATGAACCACTCACTATAGGCAAGACAAGGTAAATAATATTAGCTACAAGAGACATGATTTGTTGAGATTTAATCTGAGCGATAAGTAAACCAAAAGCTAGAAAGAGGAGACTGGACAAGAGTAAAAGAGCACCTGATCCTAGCCATCTAAAGAATGGCATCTCTACATCTCGGAAAAAGGCACCTACACAAAAGGTCACAATGATAGCAACCATAAAGTTTAGAAGCACACGAAAAATTTTAGAAAGATAATAAGCTGCGATACTAACCTTTGAGTGCTCGATATAGGTCAACCAGTGTTCAATTCGATCCTCTTGTAACATATAGGGAAAGGTGAATAAACCAAAACTAGACATAGAAAAGCCAGTCATGGTTAACATATAAGATAGCAAAAACTCTTTTTGGGCTTCTGGAGTAGGCGCTGAGAAAATACTTGAAAAAAGGAGGAAAAATCCGACGGGTATCCCGATTCCCATGATAAAGACTGGCCAGCTACGCCATGTTTTTATCCATTCTATTTTTAATAATGCTTTCATGCCTTGTCCTCCCTTGTTGAATCAAATAGGCTATCCAAGAGTGTTTTATTTTGAATTTCAATATCAGAAATTCCACAGCCCGAATTTTCAAGACTTTGCCATACCTTTTCGATATCTTTGGTCATGAAGCTAATGACATCCCGCTTTTCAGTAATTTCATAGATGTCTGGCAGTCCGTGAACAATGCTAACAAAGCTACTTGGCAGAGTGACCTGTTTCTCTTTCTCTTCGTGTCGCATAGCGTATGGGGTGGTATCTCTGATAAGTTTCCCTTGATGGAGGACTAAGATACGGTCAGCTGTGTGTTCCACTTCTTCGATATAGTGAGAGGAATAGAGAATGGTCACACCTGATTTTTTCAATTCATTGACAATCTCCCAGAAACGCTGACGAGTCGAGGTATCCATACCCGCTGTCGGTTCGTCCAAAAAGAGGATTTTTGGTTTATCAATCAAACAAAGGACAAAAGCCAGAAGACGTCTTTGCCCACCTGAGAGTTTGTCCGCAAACTGCTGGTACTGGTCTTCCTTAAATTGCAGGAGTTTCTGAACCTCTTGATTGGTCAAGGGATTATCAGAAATAGATTGGAAGAAGGCAATCAGCTCTTCCACTTTCAAACTATTTGGAATGGTATTTTCCTGAAGGAGAACCGCAATTTTATTTTTGGCCTTACCTGCCTTACCATCAATGAGGACCTGACCACTGCTGGGCTTTTTATCACCAAGAATACAGGACATCAGGACAGTCTTACCCGCCCCATTAGGTCCAATCAAGGCGACACAATCTCCCTGATTTATCTCAAAACTAATATCCTCTAAAATGGTCTTTCCCTTGATGCGTTTTCCAAGGGATGTGACTTGAATAACCGTTTCACTCATACCTGTGATTTCCTTTCTTTTGTATAGGAACCATGCTAATTGACAATAGAGCTGATATCATTGGACTCCCTTAATACTCCACTTCCAACTCCGTACAGAAGAGACTTCCGCTCAGATGAAGCCTTGTTTCAACTTGCTCTAAATCAGATTCAAAACGATCCACCTTTACAGATGATAGGGGATGTGAGATTCCAGTGGTGTCCATGACACAACCATGAGGAAGTCGAATATGAACTTCACCAAACTTAGCATCAAGATGAACTGCTACCTTACTTGATGCAAAGCTGGCTTGACTCAAATCCAGCCACAGCTCACCGAAAGCCATATTCATATCAACCGTTTCGACTTCTTGAGAATAGATCCGATACCTATCCTCAGCCATATATGTCTTAACAGAAATATGTGGTCCTTCTTGGTCGTTCTTATTGACCTTATAGTCTTTAGTGAGACCTTTCTTTTGACTACGGCCATAGAGCAACTCTAAAGCCAAACCTATTAGAAAGATGCCGCTAAAGAGATTCCACTGTGCAAAATCGAGGTCTAACAAGTCATGAACATAGGGTGACAAGAAGGCCAAACCAAGAAAAATAAGGAGAGGTCGCCTATTCAAGATACCAAAACAAAAGAAAGCCACGAAGAAGACCAGATTATAGTTGACCATGATCCAAAAATCTGGAATAAAGGCACTAGCGATAAAACAAGCTGCTAGTAAAAACAACAAGAAGGACCGGAGATTAAATCGTTCCATAAGAAAACTCCTTTCTAGTAAATGATTGCAATTTTCTAATTATTTTCACTACCAGTATAGCACTATTTGTAACCGTATTCAATGCTATAAAAGAAGGATTTGCAAGAAAAAAAGAGCTTTCGCCCTTTCATCATTTTCAATGTTTGATAGTCACCTGTCCAAAGGATACTGAGCCTGTTAGAGCTACTGTAGTACTTGACAACTCTCCTTCTCCTAGACTATCGTAGCCTTTCACTCCTGCTAGGCTGGTATGAAGTCCGTGGGTATCAACTTGCCAATCCTTAGGCACTCGAATGATAACCTGAGAAAAATTGGCCTGAACAACAATCTGAGGTCGATCCGTCATGAACTGGGCTTGACGCAAATCAAGAGTCAAACGCCCAAAATCGGCATTGGCATAGACAGTTTCAAGATTTTGAGAAGTCACCACCTGAACAGACTCTGAAAAGAGACTCTTAGCAAAAACCTCTCGTTCACGTTCTTTGGAAACCTTGTAAGAGAAGTTTTTCTTATAACTTGGCTTGCTCAAACGGTCCATCGCAATACCTAAGATAAGAATCCCTACAAAGAGTGTCCATTCCGAATAATCCAATCTGAAAAGATCATGGATATAGGTCGACAGAAAGGCCATCCCCAAGAAAAAGAGAAATTTACCCTTAGATTGCCAGCTCAAAAGCACAAATAGCAAGGCCAAAATCAATTTATAATTAAAAGACAAATACAAATCTGGAATAAAGGCTGTCGCAATAAAATAAGCCGCAATGATCAGTAAGGTAATAACACCTGCATTAAAGCTTTTCATAACAAGTCCTTTCTAAATTCTGTCCTTGAGTTTTTCCACAAAGAGGTAGGCCGCTGGACAGAAAAGTGTATTTTTGATAGTCAGATGATTGATCTGATAGATTTTCTTACGATCCGTGTGGGGAAAAGCTGCACAAGCCTTGGGGCGGACATCATAGATATCACAGAGATTATCAGGCCCCAAAAATGGACAAGGCATAGACTTGAAGACCTTATCACCATCCTCATCTACCTGCAAGTACATCTCCTCAAAGGCAGGTAACTTCATACGAAAATGCTTGGCAATGCGAGTGATATCCTGCTCTGTGAAGTCTGGTCCTAGCGTCTTACAGCAATTTGCACACTGGACACAATCAATCTCTTGGAAGACTTCATTATGTACTTGCTGAACAATCTTATCTAAATTTTTAGGGGCCTTCTTCTTGAGCTGCGCTAGAAACTTGCGATGCTCCCCCTGTTTTTGACGTGCCAACTCTTCGTAACGCTTGACATCAATAGTCTGTGACATGTGTTTTCTCCGATGATTTATAATTCTTTCATCTATTATAGCATAAAAGAAATAGAGCCTAGCATGAACTAGACTCTATATTAGTTACATTGATACGATTCTACGATAAGAACGTGAAGTTAAGGCGAAAACCAAGACATAGGCTAGGAAGAATACGCCACAAACAATAATAGTGACCACTAACATAAGATTTGGATTGAGAACCCCAATAACACGCACAATCAAACTGATCATATGGTAAGCAAAGGCTAAGTGTGTAAAGGCAAAAATCAGAGGGAGGAAAAAGACGGTAAGAACTTGTTTACGAATGGTTTTCTTGACTTGTTGGTCGTCCAACCCAATCTTTTGAAGAATAACAAAACGCTCACGATCCTCATAACCTTCAGAAATCTGTTTATAGTAAATCACGAGAACTGTGCCAAGCATGAAGATGATGGATAAGAAAATACCGATAAATAAGGTTCCCCCAACAAAGCCATTTAGCATCCCTTCTACATCATATCGGCTATTAGCAGTGAGGTTAGGCCCAGTGACACCAGTAGTTTGTCCAGCTAACTGTTGCATTTCTTTATCCGTGAGTTTGTCTAACAAATCTGAATTTTTCTTGGCTTCATGTGTAGGGTCTTTGACGTTAACACCAACATAAGTAGATTGAGTGGTTGCTGTTCCTTTGATACTTTCTTTAAAATTATCCATATCAGGAACGACAAGGTAGCTATAATCAGAAACTATGGTTGTAAAGATATTAGGTACTTTACCTTTAATAAAGTCATTAAGGCTTTCCTGAATCTGGTAGTTTTGACCATTGATAGAGACACTCTTTTGATCTTTCAATATTTTATTTTTAGTAAATAAGCCAACTTGATTTGAAGTCAGATTGAGGTCTTTACCTGTTAATTGTTTATAAGTTGCTTGTGAGAAGACAAGAAAAATTGACTTTGGTAGAACTTTTCTTTCATTCTCAGAAAAGATGGTTAACTTGTTTTTTTCTTGTTCTTTGATACCAAAGTAGAGGTAAGTTACTTCTGTTTTTCTATTGACCTGATTTCCAGACTGTGATAAGAAATTATCCATAACCTTTTGTGTACTTGTTACATCTACATTCGTTCCTGTAACTGAGTAATCATGTGGAGCAGCACTGGCCAGATAGTCTTTTTTTCCAGCATAGATACTTGCAGCACCTACAAGCGTCACCAGAACCATACTTGAGAGGATAGCAATGGTCGCCAGTCCAACTGCATTTTTCTTCATCCGAAAGACAAGGTTGGAAATGGAAATCATATTATTAGGCTTGTAATAGTAGCTTTTCTTCTTTTTCAAGAGTTGCAGAACTACTGTTGTCCCAGCGTTAAAGAGAAGATAAGTCCCTAAAATGACCAGTAAAACAGCTAGGAAAAAACTGATAATAGCCGTTACTGGATTCTGAACAGAAAGAGCAAGATAGTAACCATATCCCATAGTCCCAAGTCCTAAAAGGGTTTGAATAACTAGGAAGCGTCCTTTTTTCTCACCCTTAAGGCCATCTTTAGTTAATTGTAAAGGATTAAGCCGTAGTAATCGGAAACCATTTACCAAAACCAACAAACTAAAAATACAAGCAAAGATGACAAGAACAATAGGAATTGTCATTACTTGAAAGGTCGAAACCAAACCAGTACTTTCTCCGATAATCCTTTGAAGAAAAGCATAAATGAGTTTATCGAATAGCGCCCCTACACCTATACCTAGAAGCAAAGTCACAAAACCCATAATCATCGTTTCTTTTAAAATCATGCTAAAGAGGTGACGTTTCTCTAAGCCTAGCACACTATAGAGACCAAGCTCCTTTGAACGATTTTTCATGACAAAGCTGTTGGCATAAAGAACAATAATCCCAGAGGATAGGGCGACAATCCCAAGTCCCAACCCCAAAACCATCTTGATAGCATCTGCCCCAGGTAAGTCATCCAGATTCGAATTAAGCGTTAAAGATGTAAAAATATAGGTAATAGCAATAACCAGAATAGTTGCCAATGTATACGGATAGTAAAGCTTACGATTTTTTATGAGATTGGACAAAGCCAGTCTATTGGTTAGACGAAACATATTAGTTCACCTCACTTGCCATTGTAGTTAGTGTATCGGAAATTTCTTGGAACATTTGATGTTCAGACTTATCCCCTTTGAAGATTTGATTATAAAGAATCCCATCCTTAATAAACAAAACACGCTGCGCACGACTGGCGGCCGCTGTTGAGTGAGTTACCATAAGAATGGTCTGGCCGCTAGCATTAATAGTATCAAAGACATCCAAGAGTGCCGCTGAAGATTTTGAATCCAAGGCGCCTGTTGGCTCATCTGCTAAGAGGATTTCTGGTTTAGTGATGATCGCACGCGCAACTGCGACCCTTTGCTTTTGGCCACCTGAAATTTCATAAGGGTACTTCTCTAGCAAGGAATGAATTCCCAGTTGACGACTGATAGCTTCAACTTGTGTCATCATTTGCTTAACTGAGCGACGAGAAAGGACCAAAGGTAGCAAGATATTATCTTTAACAGATAGGGTATCTAACAGATTGAAATCCTGGAAAACAAATCCTAATCTTTCACGACGGAAACTGGAAGCATCCTTATTTTTAATAGTTGCTGTGTCCATACCATTAAGGTAGACACGCCCTGCCGTTGGTTTATCAAGCATGGCAAGGATGTTGAGCAGGGTTGATTTTCCTGAGCCAGACTCACCCATAATAGCAACATACTCACCCTTTTCAACCGTAAAATGGATATCTTTAAGGGCTTCAACCTGATTTCCTTTGAAACGTGTTTTATAAATTTTTTTAACATGTTGAACATCTAGTAATGTCATAATAAGCTCCTTTATTTAGTAGAATTGGGAGAGATTTTAGGAATCTCTTACTTAACTTCGATACCATTTTATAGAAAAAGCAGGGGCAAAACCATAACCCTTGCTTTCATTTGTCGTCTAATTTCTTACACTTTTGTAAGTTATCAATCAATGGCTAATTTTTTCTTTTGAAAATGAATGGAAACTGTGGTTCCTTGACCTACTTGGGAGCTAATACTAATATCATGTCCAAGCTGATCAGCAATTTTCTTTGAAAGATAGAGACCTAACCCAGACGACTGCTGAGTCAATCGCCCATTGTAACCTGAAAAGCCACGCTCAAAAACCCGTAAAATATCACTATCCTTGATACCAATCCCAGAATCTTTAAGATAAAGCGTATTATCTTTGAAGTAAATGTCAATACCGCCACTCTTTGTGTACTTCAAACTGTTTGACAAGACCTGCTCAATGATGACTAAGAGCCATTTTTCATCTGAAATAACCTTAACATCCAAGTTATCTAGGTTAATAGTCAACCCTTTTTGAATAAAGAAAAGACTATGCTTTCTAACAACTTCTTTAACCAAGTGTTCTAATGCAACCTGTTTCAACTGCAAATCATCATGAAAGTTTTCTAAACGTAAATACTGCAAAACCAAATTAGTGTAGGCATCGATTTTGAAGATTTCTTGCTCCAAGAGAGACCTAGTATTACTATCTGTGACATCCTGAACCAACAATTGACTGGCTGCTATTGGCGTCTTGATTTGATGAACCCAAAGAGTGTAGTAGTCCATTAAATCTGTATAGCGCTTACGCTCCTCCTCAGTCTGATTCATCTGATTCTCCCTTGCATTTTCCAAGCTCTGGGCTAAGTAAAACTCCAAGGGACTTAAGGGAGTAATCTCCTCATAAAGATAAGCTAGCTTATAAGACTGATAAGATCTAAGCAAGTCCCAAGCCAGCATAATGATGGTCACAAAAGTCAGGATTGTCAGGGCATAATAAAGAACATCTGCCACCTCATCAAATAAAAAGGCAAACAAAAGCAAGAGGATTCCGTTAAAGATAACCAAGAGATAGAAAGGCAGATGAGACCTAATATAGTATTTGATAAATTGACACTTACCCATCATGACGCAACCCGTAGCCGACACCTTTCTTGGTTTCTATAAAATCATTCAAACCGACTGCTTCTAACTTCTTACGTAAACGTGCCACATTTACAGAGAGAGTGTTATCATCAATAAAGAAGTCACTATTCCAAAGCTCCTTCATGAGGTCTTCACGACTAACAATATTACCAGAACGCTCGAAGAGAACTTGTAAAATCTGAAATTCATTCTTAGTCAAAGAAACGACTTCGCCCTGATAAACCAAATCCATGGCTTTGAGGTTCAGTATCACACCTCTATATTCCAAAAGGCTCTGATCCTTACCAAACTCATAAGAACGACGTAAAAGCCCTTGAATTTTTGCTAGAAGAACATTTTGGTCAAATGGTTTAGTCACAAAGTCGTCTCCCCCCATATTGATTGCCATAACGATATCCATGGCCTGATCTCTAGAGGACAAGAACATAATCGGCACCTTGGAGACCTTCCGAATTTCCTGACACCAGTGATAACCGTTAAATAGAGGTAAACCAATATCCATCAGAACCAAGTGGGGTTCTTCTTTTACAAAAATAGATAATACTTCCATGAAATCTTCAACAAGAACAACTTCGTAACCCCACTGTTCTAGCATTTTTTTGACTTGTTGACGGATAACCTCGTCGTCCTCAACTAATAAAATCTTATGCATAACTCAACCTCTTTCATTTCTCACTATTATAACAAAAATGACATAAGAATCGCCCTTTCTCAGCAAATCTTACAATAATGTTAGATTGAATTTTGCAACTTTTTAAAGAGTGCATTTTTATGGAAAAAATTCTTTGAGTCTTCAAAGAAAATATAGTATTATAATAGAGTTGATGTTGGTTTATCATCAACCATCGACAGCTTCATCGAACAATGAGAACATTACTTATTTATGTCACGAATTGGCGTGACGTTTCTACAAGGTGCCGTAACACCTAACAATAAGTAAGTCATAAAGTCATCAAAAGATTTTACCGTCTTTTTATGATTTTAAAGGCTTGCTTGGCAGGCCTTTTTCTGTTATTCGATTGGTTTGATCTTTGTCAGAGTCTCAATGGAATCTGACAAAGATCAAAATACACTTTAGTTTTATTTTTTATAGGAGGTAATATGAAATTACTGGAAGACCGCATTCTCAAAGATGGGAATGTCCTTGGGGAGAACATCCTCAAAGTTGACTCTTTCCTCACTCACCAAGTGGACTTTGATCTCATGCGTGAGATTGGAAAGGTCTTTGCTGAAAAGTTCAAGGATGCAGGCATCACCAAGGTGGTGACTATCGAGGCATCTGGTATTGCTCCAGCCCTCTATGCGGCTGAGGCTTTGGATGTCCCTATGATCTTTGCTAAGAAGGCTAAAAATATCACCATGAATGAAGGGATCCTCACTGCTGAGGTTTACTCCTTCACTAAGCAGGTGACTAGTACTGTCTCTATCGCAAGCAAGTTCCTCACTCCTGAAGATAAGGTTCTCATCGTTGATGACTTCCTAGCTAATGGCCAAGCTGCCAAAGGCTTGATTCAAATCATCGAAGAAGCTGGCGCACACGTCGAAGCGGTCGGTATCGTTATTGAGAAATCTTTCCAAGATGGTCGTGCCCTTCTGGAAGAAGCTGGCTACCCAGTCATTTCACTTGCTCGTTTGGATCGTTTTGAAAATGGTCAGGTCGTATTTAAGGAGGCAGACATCTAATGCAAAATAAAGAGAAACATTCGCAGGCGGCGGTCCTAGGACTGCAACACCTTCTTGCCATGTACTCGGGATCAATCCTGGTTCCAATCATGATTGCTGGAGCCTTAGGATATTCAGCTCATGAATTAACCTACTTGATTTCCACCGACATTTTCATGTGTGGTGTAGCAACCTTCCTCCAACTTCAACTTAATAAATACTTCGGTATCGGTCTTCCAGTTGTTCTTGGGGTTGCCTTCCAGTCAGTAGCACCACTTATTATGATTGGTGAGAAACACGGTAGCGGTGCTATGTTTGGTGCCCTTATCGTTTCAGGGATTTATGTTATCCTCATTTCTGGCGTCTTCTCAAAAGTGGCCAATCTCTTCCCTTCTATCGTTACGGGATCTGTCATCACTACTATTGGTTTGACCCTCATCCCTGTCGCTATCGGAAATATGGGGAACAACGTTGATAAACCAACTGGTCAAAGCCTCTTCCTTGCAGCTATCACCGTTCTCATCATCCTTTTGATTAATATTTTCACTAAAGGATTTATCAAATCCATCTCAATCTTGATTGGTTTGATTGTCGGTACTGCTATCGCAGCAAGCATGGGCTTGGTTGACTTCTCACCAGTGGCTGCGGCACCTATTGTCCACGTGCCAACACCATTCTACTTCGGAATGCCTAAGTTTGAGTTGTCATCAATCATCATGATGTGTATTATCGCTACAGTGTCTATGGTTGAATCAACTGGAGTTTACTTGGCCCTCTCTGATATTACCAAAGAACCACTCAATAGCACTCGCCTTCGTAACGGTTATCGCGCTGAAGGTTTGGCTGTTCTCCTTGGTGGACTCTTCAACACCTTCCCATACACTGGTTTTTCACAAAACGTTGGTCTTGTGAAATTGTCAGGTATCAAGACTCGCTTGCCAATCTACTATGCAGCTGGTTTCCTTGTTCTTCTTGGACTCCTTCCTAAGTTTGGTGCCTTGGCTCAAATCATCCCAAGCCCAGTCCTTGGTGGCGCTATGCTTGTTATGTTCGGTTTTGTTTCTATCCAAGGGATGCAAATCTTGGCACGTGTTGATTTCGCCAACAACGAACACAACTTCTTGATTGCTGCGGTATCAATCGCTGCAGGGGTTGGTCTTAACGGCAGCAACCTCTTCAACAGCCTACCAAATGCTTTCCAAATGTTCTTCTCAAACGGTATCGTCGTTGCAAGCTTGCTTGCCATCGTCCTCAATGCCATTTTGAATCATAATAAAAAAGAAAAATAACACAAGAACACCTGAGTCGCTTGACTTAGGTGTTTTGTTTGAAATAAAATCTTTTTGAGAATTTCCTCAAGTGATAAAATCTGTCCCAAGTTTATCTATCGAAAGAAAAGACTCAGCAACTCCTCTGTCTAACTTTTACTGAAAGTAGCTCATGCTATTTAATTCTTACGATTAACTTATTTTCAATTCTATAGACAGCATCATAATCTTCCAGATTGTAATGATGGGCAATTTCAATAATGCTATTAGGTAACTGTTTCAAGACATTACTTATTTCTTTTGAACTTGCTGCATCTAAAGAAGCCATCATCTCATCCGCAAGTAAAACCTGCTTGCCCCTCAAAATAGCACGTGCAATCTCAAGTTTTATGATTTGACCACCTGAAAAGTTATCTCCAGTTAATTCATAGTCTAATTGGTGACAACAAGCCTCCCATAGTCCAACTTTTTTTAGTGTTGAAATGAGCAATGAGTCAGAATAATCTTGATAAAGAGTTAGATTATGTCGCAAACTTGTATGAAAGACATAGGGATTTTGATGAATAATTGCAATATTATCTAAATTTGGAGTCAGCTCCCTTCCATCAATGCTTTTAAAAATGATTTTCCCACTATATGCCTTATCTTGCCCTGATATTAACCTAAAAAGTGTTGTTTTTCCAATACCACTATCACCAACTATAAGGTTATGCTGAGACAATGAAAAAGTAACCGTGACATCTCGAAAAATCTCTTGATTATCATAAGATTTAGTGACGTTTTTTAACTGAATTTCTTCTAAAGTATGTATGTGAAGCCCTTTTGAAGGAATTTCTGACTCACTTCCAAATGTCAATAATTTATCTTTTATCACTTGACTTGATTGAATACTTGCAATAGCCTCCAGAATCTGTTGCAAGGGGTTAATAAGATATGTTGAAGCAGACATCATAGCAATAAGTGTAGTAATTGAATTTTGTTTCATAACAAGACCAATCACAAATGGTCCAATCAAGCCGACAGCTTTCAGAGGTCCTGTCCAAAACATAACTAAATTATGAAGTGTATAATACTTAAATTGTGTCGTCTCCATCTCACTAAGGGTTATGAGAGTTTGCTTTACATTCTCTTTTTCTGCTTGGTTGCAAATAATCGTTTCAATCCCTTTACCAAAGTCTGTAATAGCTCTTAAATTTTTCTCTTTTGAGCTACTTAGTAATTCTCCTGACTCTTTTAACTTTCTCTTAAATATAAACTGAGGCAAAATCATCAGAAAGGCACCTACAGTAAAAAGACTACCTACAATAATATTTTGTTTGAGCAGATAAGTTACAGATACTAGGACAGAGGCGCCCCACACTGGCGAGATTAGAAAAGATTGGAGGAACTCCTGGTCTACAATTCCAAGATCTTGTGTCAAGAGTGAGCAAAGCTCAGAATCGGAGATGTTTTTAGGAAAGACAGCATGATTCTTTAAAATATTTTCTGATAGGCTTACATTAAACGCTCTAATAATAGAACGAAGCAGAATATTCTCTATATACATAAAAGCGTACACAACCACCCAAAGAGAGATGCTCGAAAATGTAAAAACTATTAAATCCCAACTATCACTACTATCTATATGACCTGCCATCTGGATAATTACAGGTATTACAATGCCTTGACACGAATAAAGAAGCGCAAAAATGATATAAAGTACCATTTCCTTCTTAGGAAGTAGCTTAATAAATTTAAGCAGTGACACAGCAACCGATTTATTTTTTTCAATAATCATTGCTTTTACCTCCTTCAATTTGATACTATTATTTTAGTTTATTAATAGTATCAACTATTGAAATTTCGGAAATCCGATAAGGTAATTTTATATGGAACAAGGTCAAAAATTTAAACAGATTCGAAAACAGAGAAAATACACTATTCAGAGACTCGCTCAAGTAGCTGGATCTGTAGCGAGTCTTTCAGACTTTGAAAATAACAAAACATCACTCTCAAATGATACTCTTTTCAAACTTTTAAAACATCTAAAAGTCGAATATAATGAATTTTTCGAACAAGAATATCTTGTGGACGAAACCTACATAAAACTTGCTAATCAATTCAATCAAGCCTCAAATCATCTAGACTTTGAAGCACTGGAGCAAGTCGCAGAAAAGTTTCGCATTTTAGGAGAAACCAATTATAGTGATTATCTGATTAGTCTTTGTATTGACTGTCAGGTTTCAAAACTTCAAAACCGGTCAGTTAACCAAGATATTGCTACAGAACTTCAAAACTACTTCTTTTCTATTGATATTTGGACACTTCTCGATATTAATTTACTGAATATGGTAAAGGATATCTTCACAGAAGATGCGCTAAAAATCTACATTAAGGAATTCCTATCAATACTCAATAAAAATCCTAGAAATAATTTAGATCGAATCACTTTAGAAGTTATCAGTCGTTGTATTTTCCAAATCATTCTTTACGGAAATCAAGAAGATAGTGACTACTATCTAAACGAACTAAAAACTATTCAATTACCAGACTATTTCATGTTACAAAAACTCTATCTTAAAGAACTAAAAGCCGCATACCTTTATAAATTTATCGATAAGAATATGGGAAAGACTATACATAAAGAAATTCTCCACTACTTGGCTTTTATGGGAGATGACGATAATTTGAGAGAATGGGACCGAACTTTCCGTCAATTATAGACTTTATTGGATAACAGTTGTACAATGATTATATAATTTGAAAAATTTAGAAAGGAAAACAGAATGCACGAAACACATTCTCTCCGTGAGCGATTCCTTGTTTTCTTCAAGATTTTTGTGCCCATACTGATTTATCAGTTTGCCAACTTTTCGGCAGCCTTTGTGGACACTACCATGACTGGTCAATACGATACCCTACACTTGGCGGGGGTAGCCATGGCAACGAGTTTATGGAGTCCTTTTTTCACCTTTTTAACAGGTATCGTCTCTGCCTTGGTTCCTATTATCGGGCACCATCTAGGGGCAGGTCGCAAGGATCGAGTAGCTCCAGATTTCTATCAATTTCTCTATATGGCTTTAGGGCTATCACTGATCCTCTTTGCCCTCGTTTTTCTGGGGGCACCCTTAGTTCTGGGACACTTAGGTTTGGAACCTGTGGTCAGAAAGGTGGCCCTTGGTTACCTACGCTTTTTGAGCCTTGGAATTATTCCCCTTCTGCTCTTTAGCGTGGTTCGCTCCTTCCTTGATGCGCTTGGCCTCACGCGCCTTTCCATGTACCTCATGCTTTTGCTTCTACCACTAAATGGTTTCTTCAATTTTCTCCTCATCTATGGCATCGCTGGTCTACCAGAGTTGGGAGGAGCTGGAGCAGGTCTGGGAACTTCATTGGCTTACTGGGCCCTTCTCCTTATTTCCATCGCAGTTATCAGAAAGCATAAGAAGGTTAAACCCTACCAGATTGAAAAAATCCAACCCCTTGATAAGACGGCTCTGCTTGACGCACTGAAACTAGGTCTCCCCATTGGTGGAACGGTCTTTGCGGAGGTCGCCATCTTCTCAGGCGTTGGTCTAGTTATGGCCAAGTATCCATCCCTAGTCATTGCCAGTCATCAGGCGGCCATGAATTTCTCAAACCTCATGTATGCCTTTCCTCTCAGTGTTTCCAGTGCAATGGCTATCATTATTTCTTACGAATTTGGAGCTAAACGCATGGATGCTGTCAAGAGCTATAGCAAGCTAGGACGTCTAACTGCCTTAGGTTTTGCTGGTTTTACCTTGTTCTTTCTCTATTTCTTGCGCTATGATTTAGCTGAACTCTATGGACATGAACCTGAGTTTTTGAGAATGACGGCCGTTTTCATGACCTATAGCCTCTTCTTTCAAGTGGCGGATGTCTTTGCGGCTCCACTTCAAGGAATTCTGCGAGGCTATAAGGACACCAAGGTCCCTTTCTATCTCGGTGTCTTGTCATACTGGGGCATAACCTTCCCTGTTGGTTACCTTCTTGAAAAAGTTGCTGGACTAGGTCCATATAGTTACTGGATTGGCCTGATTGTCAGTCTTATCGTCAGCGGTCTTTGTTACCAATGGCGCCTAAATAGAATCGTCAAACGCTACGAATCACATCATTAAGATACCTTAAGCAGTCTAGTCAGACTGCTTTTTCTCTGCTCAAAACTTGATAATAAAGAAAAAGCCTCCTGCATATTGAAAACAGATAAACTGTTGTCAATGTACAGAAAGCTTCTTTTATGAGTGATTAGTTATATTCAGATTTTCCTGACCTATTGTCAAACTGGATCCATTAATGAAAACATAGATGTTTAATATTGAAAAAGGTATCACAGAGACCAGCTGGATCAATTAGGGCAAAATAAATCATGACTAAACCACACAGAGCTAGGAAATGATAAAGATAAACTATTTTCTCCCCTGTTTTAGGAAGTAAAAGAAAAGACCAGAACCACAAGACACAAATGGCTATTAATATGATTAGTTTATTCATCAATTCCATAATAAGCTCCGTCAAAAAGGTTTAGCACAATAAAATAGTCCTTAGGACTATCTGAATCTTATCACAAAATCTAACAAGTGCTGTCATATTTCGTTATGGAAATTTATACTCTTTTGCTAGCTATGTTTAGGTAAGTTTAGACATATAAAATCATAATTGGGAGGTTGGGAAGACTAATTATTACACAAAGTACAATAATGTTTACAGACACCAAAACTAGCAAAATCTATGGAAAAAACACTTTGACACTTGTCAGATTTCTCACTACTATAGTGTACTACTTTTTGGTTTGATACGTAAAACAAATTGGATAAAATTGTAAAAAAATGTAATGAAAGGTCACTTTTTTGTCCTGAACGGTTAGGTGACATTTTATGTTAGCTTTAAAAGGCTTTCCTAAATTTCTTTTACATGCAAAAGAGGTTGGTGCCCCTTGCAACCAACCTCTTTATTTATGACATTATTCTACTAAAAAGATTTCTTAAAGCGAGTGACTAATCATTCCACTTGGTCAAGTAAGTAGGCATAGCCTTCTTTTTCCATATCGGCTTTAGGCACAAATCGTGTCGCTACGCCATTGATACAATAGCGTAACCCCCCCTTGTCACTTGGCCCATCTGGAAAGACATGGCCAAGATGAGAATCACCCACACGACTACGAACCTCAATACGATCCATATTGTGAGAATGGTCTTCCTTGTAGTTGGCTACCTCGGGACTAATGGGACGAGAGAAACTTGGCCAGCCACAGGCTGAATCAAACTTGTCCTTGGATGAAAAGAGGGGTTCACCAGTCACTACATCAACGTAAATCCCTGGTTCAAAATGATTCCAAAGCGGACTCGTAAAGGCACGTTCCGTTCCATTCTCCTGGGTTACAGTATAGGCTTCTGGACTCAAGCTTTCCTTAAGCTCCTCCTGATTTGGCTTGTGATAAGTACTGGCATCAATGACTGGACTAGCTGCCTGATGGACATTGATATGGCAATAGCCATTAGGATTCTTCTTGAGATAATCCTGATGGTATTCCTCAGCAGGAATAAAGTGCTGAAGTGGCAACAACTCAACCGCCAAAGGCTGACCGTATTGCTCAGAAATTTCTTGGAAAACTTGCTCGATGATTGGCAAGTCATTTACATCAGTATAGTAAACACCCGTACGATACTGGGTTCCCACATCATTACCCTGTTTGTTTTTGCTTAGAGGATTGATGATACGGAAAAAATGTAGCAGAATCTCTCGCAATGACACCTTACCAGCATCATAGGTCACCTGAACAGTCTCAGCATGACCCGTCTGACCGATGAGCTCATAGCGAGTCGTCTCACTACGACCATTGGCATAACCCGAAACCGCATCTAACACACCAGGCACACGAGAGAAGTACTCTTCCACACCCCAGAAACAGCCACCAGCAAGATAGATCTTATGATTATTTAGATTTGACATTTTTAACGCTCCCTTCAACAGATACTTGCATCTCCACGCCTTAAGTGTAACTCTTTTGAGAAAATTTCGCACTTATGGCGACTTGTAAAGACACACAAAAAATCCCATCACATTGTGATAGGATTCATTTTTATTCCATTTCGAAGCTTTCGCTCTTAATCTTCTCTGGTAAGACGAGAGACAGGAGGATGAACAAGATAGCTGGAATCAACCATGGCAGTGATGCTCCTGATAATGGAAGGAAGTTAATGATGGCATTAAGTCCTGCAAGTTTGAACTGGCTGCCAATTACACTAAGCAAGGCAATCAGCGTGACTACTGCAACTGTCACTTGCATACCAGGTTTAGACAAGGCCACAAACTTATTAGCAATCACAATCATAACAATTGTAATTGTAATTGGGTAAAGTATCAAAAGTACTGGTACTGAGAATGCAATGATATTATTAAGTCCCAAATTGGCAATCGCAAACCCAACAAGAGTGAAGACAATAGCATAGGTTTTGTATGAGACTTGTGGGAAGGCCTTGTTAAAGAACTCACCGGTCGCCACAATCAATCCTGCTGTTGTCGTAAAGCACGTCACTGTTACCATAACTGCTAGGAAAATCTGTGAAATCGGACCAAAGATAGCCTGAGTTGCACTCGATAGAACAGCTGCTCCAAGGTTAGCACCTTCTCCCAAAGTTGATGTATCAAGTGGGAAATGGTTACCCAAGAATGCTAGACCTAAGTATAAACCTGAGAACATCAATCCAACCAGAATACCTACAACCCAAATGGTTGAGATGTACTCTTTTTTAGATTTAAAACCTAATTGATTGAGGGTTACTACTGCCACTACGCTAAAGGCTACCGAAGCCAAGGCATCTAAGGTATTGTACCCTTCCAAGAAACCATTACCAAAGGCTGAGGCTTTATAAGCTTCTGTTGCAGTATGTGTGCTATGACCACCATATTTAAAGGCACCAACTACAATCAAAATAACGATTAATAGAGCGAAAATAGGTGTCAGGATTCGACCAATACTATCTAAAATCTTAGAAGGATTCATTGCAATCCATAAAGCCAAGGCAAAATAAACGGCTGTGAAGGCAAGTAACCATAGACTAGTATGACTATTACCGACCATTGGTGCAATACCAATTGAAAAAGCTGTCGCTGCTGTCCTTGGAATGGCAAAGAATGGTCCAATAGACAAGTAAAGCACTGCCAAGTATAACAAGGCAAACTTAGGTGAGATTTTTTGCGAAATCTCGTGAATATACCCCTTCGGATTTAGAGTCCCAATAATAAGTGTTAGAATTGCAATTCCGACACCAGATAGGACAAAACCGGCAATGGCTGGCCAGAAATGACCTCCAGATTCAAAGCCTAGCTGAGGAGGGAAGGTTAGGTTCCCCGCTCCAAAGAACATACCAAACAGCAAAAGGGCTGTAAGGCCTCCTTTTTTTAACATAGGTAACTCCAATCTAAAAAAACAAGACATAACCTCCCAAAAGGAAAGGGCTTGTTTATTAATATTTTTAGTCAACTTAACTAGTATGACATGGTTAATTTGAAAGTTCAAGCAATTGAAACTTATTCACAAAGGTTTTTAAAATTTCAAATATTCTGTCTGATTGGATGAAAAAACTAGACAAGATTCTTATCTCGTCTAGTTTAACGACTTAAATTATGGGTGACTAACAATCAGTTCAAGATTTCCCTTGATTTCCCAAGCTTGGACATCGCTAGGTAGAATGAAGTGACTTCCTTTTGCAATGTCGTAATCTTGCCCGTCTACTTTAAGGCTTCCTTGACCATCAAGCACACTAAACAAACTGTAATCAGCGGTCTTTTCAAAATCAACCTTACCTGAAATTTCCCATTTGTAAACAGCAAAGAAATCACTTGCCACTAGGAGCGTTGATTTGAGATCATCTACTTTTGTTGTAACTGGGCGACTGTTGGCAGGTTCTCCGATAGTAAGCACGTCGATAGATTTTTCCAGATGGAGCTCACGCAAATTTCCTTGGTCATCCTTACGGTCAAAATCATAAACACGATAAGTCGTATCACTAGATTGTTGTGTTTCAAGAACCATGATACCTGCACCAATAGCATGCATGGTACCACTTGGTACATAGAAGAAATCGCCTGCTTTAACTGGAACCTTGGTCAAGAGATTTTCCCAATCCTTACTTTCAATTTGCTGACGCAGTTCTTCTTTTGATTTGGCATTGTGGCCATAAATAATTTCAGCACCTGGTTCAGCAGCAATGATATACCAACACTCTGTTTTACCAAGCTCACCTTCATGTTCGAGTCCATAAGCATCATCTGGATGGACCTGAACTGAAAGCCAATCATTGGCATCCAAAATCTTAGTCAAAAGTGGGAAGACTGGTTCCTTGCGATTGCCAAACAATTCACGATGCTCTGCATATAGAACATCTAAGGTTTGACCAGCATAACGACCATTTTTAATCGTCGATACACCATTTGGGTGAGCTGAGATAGCCCAATACTCTCCTACATGGTCGCTTGGAATCTCGTAGCCAAAGACATCACGCAAATGCGTGCCACCCCAAATTTTTTCTTGCATGACAGATTGTAAAAATAAAGGTTCAGACATAATATTCTCCTTTTATAAGAATGAATAGACTCAAAATCTCTGTCTTAACATAGATGATTACTCACATCATGATAAATGAATCAGTTTCACTTTAAAGCGGATGTTCCAAAAATCACTCACAGCCAATAAGCTTCATCATCAGCAAATCATAGACAGATTTTGACGAGTAATTACCTCAATTATAAGCATAATTTGTGAAAAATTCAACAAACCTTAATGAAATCATAATATTTTGGCTTAATGACAGCAAGTTATTTCAATAGCAAATTTCCTTTAAGAATCCTACTCATTCCTTCATTTTTCGGATAGATTGATTGAATTTAAAGACTTTTTAATCTATAATGTTAGTGATACTATGAAAGGAAATCTTCTCAATGAAATTCTATTCCTACGACTATGTGCTAAGTCAGATTAGCCAACAAAACTGGGTTATGGTTGCCATTACTGCAGGACTTATTTTAGTGACTGGCGTGTTTGCTTTTAAGGCCTACAAAGACAGACATGATACTAAGTTTCGTGAACTCTCTATCATTTCTATTTTAACCTTGGTGGCTATTGTCCTTATTGCTATCAGCAATTTCCAAACTAATCAGACCAATGATAACCAGTTCCGAGCATCTCTTCATTTTATCGAAGTCATTTCGAAACAATTAGATGTTAAAAAAGAGGATGTCTATGTCAATACTTCTGCTGCCACTGATGGAGCTATCGTAAAAGTTAAAGACAACTACTATCGTGCCATCTCAGGTTCAGAACCTGACAGCTACTTGCTAGAACAAATAAAACTTTACAAGTCTGATGTTGAACTCGTGGAGGTTAAAAAATGACATCTTTTTATCTTACTGTTGCAATTAAACTAGCTTTGGGGCTTATTTCACTCGTCTTTGTTATCAATTTAACAGGTAAAGGAAACCTAGCACCTAGCTCAGCTACTGACCAAGTACAGAACTTTGTTCTTGGTGCAATCCTCGGTGGTACAATTTATAGTAGTACCGTTTCAATCCTCCAATATATCGTGATTTTGATTATTTGGACGATTTTGATTTTACTTCTAAAATGGCTAATTACCAATATTCTCTTTATCAAACATTTGATTGACGGTAAACCAACTGTCATCATCAAACATGGTAAGTTAGACCCTGAAGCTTGTCGTGCAAAAGGACTCTCTGCCTCTGATGTAGCTTTGAAACTTCGTTCTCAAGGAATTTTCCAACTTAAAGAAGTGAAACGTGCTGTAATTGAGCAAAACGGCCAATTGATTGTGGTTCGTGCGGGTGATGAAAATCCGAAATACCCAATTGTCACAGATGGCGTTGTTCAGTTGGAAATTCTTGACAGTATCGGAAAATCTGAAGCATGGTTAAACGACGAACTTACTAAAATGGGATATGACAACATTTCAGATATCTTCATCGCTGAATACGATAAAGGAAACATTAATGTCGTGACTTATTAAACAAATCACTTGCATTACGGTCTAAGATTTTCTATAATGGTCTCATCATAAAAAGGAGGTACTATCATGGGTATCGAAGATAAATTGAATCAAGCTAAAGGTGCTCTTAAAGAGGGTGCTGGTAAACTGACTGGCGATAAAAAGACTGAAATCGAAGGTGCGGTTGAAAAAGTTGTAGCAAAAGCAAAAGACGGTATCGAAGATGTTAAAGAAGGCGTTGAAGGTGCTGTTGAAGGCCTTAAAAATGCTTTTTCTAAAAAATAATAATAAATAAACAGAAGCTCTTTTCCTTTTTTGAAGAGGGCTTCTGTTTTTCTTTATGTTCTTAACTAGAATTACTTACGAGAATGCTTACTTCCTTTTAAGGCAAATGAGGTTGTCATCATAACTGCTCCTAATGCGCCTAGTCCCAAGCTGCTCACATCACCAGTATTTGGTAGACTTGATTTACTTGTTTGATTGCTTTGTGAACTTTTAGATGACTGATTAGCCTTAGAGCTTGTCTGACTATTTTGTTTTTGAGCAAAATCAGTTTGAACATTTGTTTTTGTAGCTTCCTTTTGGTTGGAAACTTCTCTTAGCTGACCTTTTGATTCCGCTTGGGAACTTTGATTTTGAGTGAAAATCTTATTCAACTTCTCAGCTGTCTCTTGAGCTTGTTGTTGGGCACTGCTTGTCGCATTGGCCATTGTTTGTGTCGATCGCTCTTTTGTAGGCTGGTTAGCAAGAGAGTTATTTGATTTAAGCGATGCTCCTTCAGAGCTTGAAGGATTTGATGTTGGCGTATTTTGAGTCGATAAAGCTGTGTTTGTCGCTGTCATTGCTGGAGCATTGGTAGCTGGTTGATTAGCACTACTGCTTGTCGTAGGGCTCATATTTGTTGAAGTTGAGCTACTTGTTTGACTAGCAAAGTTTGGTGGGGTAGGATGTCCAGTATTAGCCGTCTGGCTTGTTGAACTTGTACTACTTGTGCTAGTTGTATTCTCAGAACTTGTCGAAGCAGATTGGCCCCATGGTGTGCTAACGCTTCCGGTATTGGTAGAGCTTCCACCATAGCTAGTCGGTCCACCGTAGCCTCCGAAGTTATCAGACATTGAACTATTACCAAAACCACCACCTGGGAAGCCGCCCATGCCACCAGCACCAGGACCATTGTTTGTGCCTTCTTCAGTAGCTGTTGCAGTCACACTAGTACCACTCGATGTCGTAATGGTATAGGTTTCACCCGAAGTTAGACTCTCAGTACTAAAGACCACATTTCCAAATGAAATTGTTGCTGTTGTGGTCGCTACAACATTTCCAGAACTATCTGTAACTGTGATAGTATCTCCAGCACTACCAGAGATGTTGGCCATGATATAAGACTGGCTTGAACCCGTTGTAAAGGCTTGAGCCATTCCTTGGTTACCAATAGCCCATACAGTACCGCCAGAGATAATACCTGTTCCATCGTAGTCGATCGCGGCATTATCTGCACTCGTCTGAGCGACGTAGAGAGAACCACTTTTAACAGTCACATTACCGTTACTGTCGATACCGTCACCATCTGCCAGGATAGTTACCGTTGCACCATCAATATTGATGCCCACTTCATTTTCCAAATCAGCAGTCGAATTGGTTAGACTTGAAGTGTCTGCACTGTCCTTGGTTGTCCACTCAGTGGCGTTAATACCATCATCACCAGCAGTGATATCAACGGTTCCACCTGTCAAATTGATATAACGCCCTTCAAGGCCTTCGTCACCTGCTACAACTGTTACTTTAGAATTGCCTTCGACAGTCAATTCATCCGTAACCGTAATACCTTTGTCAGTTGCATTAATGGTTACCGTTGAGTCGGTAATCGTCAAATCACCACTGTTCACATCTGTTTCGTCTTCGACCTGAATACCGTCATCAGTTGCCGTGATATTAACTGTGGCATTTTTAATGGTAACAGCTGTCGTCGCATTGATACCGTCTTTAGCCTCTGACGTCAAATCAAGCGTTACTGAATCAACAGTCACACTATCAGCCTTGATGGCGTGCTTTTCAGTACTTGAAAGGGTAAGGGTGCTTCCAGTACCACTCGTGATTGTTAAGGCACCAGCGGCTTCAATCGCATTAGCAGACGTCGAAGAAATAGAACTGTCTGAAAGGACATTAACAGTCAATTCTGCTGAAGAATTGGAAGTAATAGACGAATCTGTCAAGGTCACACCATCCAAGTAGATCGTCACCGGATCTGTCACACTACCCGCCACAATAATGGTATAACTTGAACCATTTCCAGTTAAAGTGTATGATCCTGCTTGATTGATGGTAATTGTCGTTCCATCAACTGTGACAGTACCGCTATCACTTGTTACCACGGTTGTTCCATTGAAAGTAATCGTTGTCGTTGAGCTTTCTGAATCACTATCTTCAGACTCAGTTGTCATCGTTTCAGTAGCTGAATCTGAGGCGCTGTTGGTTAACACTGAAGCTGTTTCAGATGCAGTGGCTTCAGTGGTGCTTGAGCTTGTATTAGAGCTAGTGTTTTCGTCTGCATTGTTCGTTTCAGATGCTGAGGTTTCACTAGTTGTGCTTTCAGCAGTTTCAGAAGAACTTGCTTCTGGAGTTGCGGAAGTACTTGAATGATCAGATGTTTCACTGCTTGTTGATGTAGCAGGCGTGTCCTCTGTCGTACTTGTTGTACTTATTGTTGACGAATCAGTGTCTGAAGTTGAAGTACTTGTAGCCGATTCTGTGCTTGTTTCAGTAGTTTCTGATGTATTGTCGGTCTGAGTACTTTCTTCAATTAAATCAGCAGTGGTTTCACCTGTTGAAACCGTTGAGAGTGTTGAATCAGTGTTCGTCTCATCGGCTGAAGCCTTATTTTCATTTAAGACAACAGAGCTTCCAAAAATTAAGCTCGCTACTAGAACTGAACCTGCAGTTTTCCATTTTGATGATTTTTTAATGGCATAACGTTCTTGTGTTTGTTTTGTATCTTTGTATGTCATATGTTCTACCTCTTTCTTACTTTTGAGATGCCTCTATTAAACACAAGAAACCTAAGACAAGACTTAAAGAAAGGTTAATCTTTCCTTAAAGTAAAAAAGTCCCCAAGATATTGGGAACTTTCAATCTCTAGGATAGACCACTCTAAATTCTTCCAAAACAACCAGACTTTCCTGACTAAAATGTAATCCAACCTCTTCCAACCAATTGCTAAAGAGATTCTCATGAAGCTCTTGCCAATAGGTTAGCCCACGGTCTCCTTCACCTTCCTTGTAGGCATGGTCTTTAGAAACCTCTTTAAATGGGATGACCTCAACTTTCGTCGTTTCAATAATACAAATAGCATTCTCCTTACTATCAAGAATGACGCTCAGTTCATTTTCCTTGGGCAATGGTTCATTCCCCACTGCATACAAGTCAAAAGCTGAACTGGTTGCTGTCTTTTGCCCCATCAATACGAGTTCTGCCAAATAATCTGCTTCCACGCCAAAGGCCCAGGCATCAATCTTATCTCCGATTGTCTGATTTAAAATCTTATAGGCTTGCCACATCTGATCTGATTTCATCAATCTACTCCTGCTTTTACTTTCCTTCCATTATATCAAAAAACGCTAGATCATCAGACCTAACGTTTTCATCTTAATACTTAGAATGTTTGTAACCGTAAAAGGCATAGATAGCTGACCCAATTAGCACTGCCAAACCAAAGGCTAACCATGTCTGCCAACTGTACTGACTCATAAAGGAGAGGCAGACGATAATTGAAATAATGGGCAAGACAGGAACAAATGGAACCTTAAACTCATCCTTCTGTGGCAAACCCTTGTCCTTACGAAGAATAATGAGGGCAATAGCCAAGAGGACCAAGTAAGCCAAGGTCGCAATGTTAACCAAGGATGCCATATTGGCCAAAGAGAAGATACCTGCTGAGATAGCCGACAAAACGCCTGTCAAAAGCGTCGCATGATGTGGAACCTTATTAGTCTTTGAAACCTTTTGGAAGGTTTGAGGAAGGAAACCATCACGCGCCAGGCTATAAACCATACGGCTAAGGGCATAGGCCATTGAGATACATACCGTAATCAAGGTCATAATAGCAACCACAGAGACATAGTTCGCCGCCCAAGAAATACCGATATAGCGAAGGGCATAAGCCACGGCATCATCAACATTCAACTTGGTATAGTGAACCACTCCTGTCAAGACCAGCGAAACCACGGCATAAAGTGAAGCTACGATAATCAAGGCAAGAACGATACCTCGAGGAACGTTCTTTTGCGGCTCTTTAATCTCGTCTACTGTCATAGAGATAGACTCGAAACCAAGGAAACCAAAGAACATGAGAGAGGCACCCGCCATAATTCCTGTCTTTCCTCCATAAATTTGCCCAAAGCCAAATGGTGCAAAATCTGCCCAGTTGCTAGGATTCAAATGGAATAGACCCACTAAGACAAAGACCGCTAAGGCTGAAAATTTGAGTACTACCAAGAGAGAGTTCAAACGTAAAGCCTGTTTAGAATTCATGAGAAGAAGAGCCGTCACCAAGACCAAGACCAGGACTGGCAAGAGGTCAATGTAAGTGCCTTGACTGGGATTGAAAGGTCCACTGATGGCTTGAGGCAACTTAAGACCAAAGCTAGCCAGTAGCCCCTTGAGGTAGGCACCCCAACCAGAGGCCACACTGGATACAGCATTCATAAAGACAATCATGGTCAACCAGCCACCCATCCAGGCAGGATACTCCCCCCAGACAGCATAGAGATAACCATAAACACCACCAGCCGATGGGTAACGTGAGGCAAACTCAGCAAAGAAAATAGCTGACATCCCAACACACACGGCTGAAATCAAGACCGAAATAATCAGGGCAGGACCAGCTAGAGTCGATGCCGCGGTACCAGTAATCGTAAAGATTCCTGTCCCAACCATGGCACCGATTCCCAGAAGGACTACATCCCTAAGGGTCAGATGTCGTTTCATCTCAGTCTGAGCGAGACCAACATCCTTTTTACGAAAAATACTCATTTTTATACTCCATTTTTTGCGAAATACCGAACTATTATACCATATTTCTTGGCCTAAAAGGGCCTCTTTCTGTATTTTTATACTTTTATTGTTGAATGCTATGCCAAAAAATGAGGACTCCCAGTGGTTGCTTTTTAATTTTACATACATCTCTATCAAAAGAAACTTGCTAAAGTGGTTCTTTAGCATTCATTTTGTTTCTAAAATCCTTATTTCGAAAGAATTTTCAATTTTTAGAAAAAAACATGAAAATCTTATGAATGCGTTTGATTCTTCTAATGAAAGATGTTAGAATGGTGGCATTAAACGGAAAAGGGGAACTTTTATGGAAAATAAAGTTCATTTTAAACTTCATAAAGTGAAGAAACAATGGGTTACCATTGCCGTGTCTGGTTTGGCACTTGGTGCCTCATTGATTGGTGTTGGTGTCTCTGCCGACGAGCAAGCTACGAATCAAGTCACCTCAGCTAACACACCTGAGAGCGTTAGCCAAAATCCAGATCTTGTCGTCACAGAAACAAATGTAGCTACGACAAAAGCTGATCAAGTCGCAACTAATCAGACAACTGATTCAACTGCTACTGTTACAGCTGATAAGCAGCCAGTCCTTAAAGAAGACCAAGCAAGTAGCACTTACAATTTGGCTAGTGGCGAAACAAGAACTACCACTTCAACTTCAGAAACAACTAGCACAGTCACTGACGTAAACAGTCAAGCACCAGAATCTGTTGAAACTAATGTCGTTTCTGGCGGTCAATTCAAGAGTGATGCTGAAGGTAACTGGTACTACCTTAAAGACGGGAAAAATCTGACAGGTGCCCAAAACGTTGACCATTTCGACCTTTATTTCCACGAGGATGGCAAGCAAGCCAAGGGGGAAATTGTCACTGAAAATGGACAATCTTTCTACTATGACCAGGACAATGGACGTAAGGTAACAAATACCTCTATCAACATCGACGGTCAAGCCTACAATGCTGATGCCCAAGGTCGTTTGACAGCAGTTCTCCCTGAAACGAACAAACGCAACCAGTTTATCGAAGATAATAACCACAACTGGTATTACCTCGGCAAAGATGGCAAACCCGTCACTGGTGCTCAGACCATTGATACATTTAACCTCTACTTCCACGAAGACGGTCGACAAGCTAAAAACGAAATCGTTACTATTAATGGTGATAGCTACTATTTCGATAAAGACAATGGACGTCGTGTGACAGGTCTCTACTACGTTGATGGTGCTAATCACAAATACTCAGGCTATTACTACTTCGACAAAGATGGCAAGATGGTTAAAGATGATTTTGTCACTGAAAATGGCAACACCTACTATTTTGATGCTACTGGCTATCAACCTAATTTTGTCTTTGTTTCGGATAAAGCTGGGAATTGGTATTACATGAGTGACTTCAAGGCAACTAAAGGCTTCTCAGCCCCATTTGGTTTCCAAACCGAATTCCTAGATCGTAGCCAAGCTGACTACAAGACAAGTGTTCAAAACCTAAACGGTCAACAGTATTACTTTGATCCTAAGACTGGTATCATGGTAACCAATCGTTATATTTCTGACGACAAGGGTAATTGGTATTACTTTGGTAAAGATGGTAAAGCACTTCACGGTTTTCAAACGGTAGACGGTAGCCTTCACTACTTCAATGATAGTGGTCAACAAGTCAAAGGGGACTTCCTTTACTACGGTAACGATATCTACTATTTCGATAAAGATAATGGAAATCCCGTAAAAAACCAATTCGTTAATAGAGACGATGCTTGGTACTATTTCGGAGCCGATGGTAAAGCCGTGTCTGGTTTCCAAACCATTAACGGACAGAATCTTTATTTCCACGAATATGGTGTCCAAGCCAAGGGACAACTGGTTACTGTTGACGGCAAAACCTACTATTTCGACCCAAATACAGGTGACAAGTGGGTCAATCGTTCACTTACCTTAAACGGTACGGTCTATAACTTTGACAATAATGGTGTGGCGACCACTAAAGCTGACCAAACCACAAATCGAAACCAATTTGTTAAAGGTACTGATCAAGAATGGTACTACTACGATGCTAACGGAAAAAAGGTCACTGGTTTCCAAACTATTAACAAGGACCTCTACTACTTTAACGAGAAGGGCCAACAAGTTCGAGGAGGTATTTTCAACCTAGGTGATAACTACTACGTCGCCAACAAAGATACTGGTGCTATCCTTCGCAATGACTTTTATCACGATACATCAACTGGCCCTTATGGCAATTTCTCTGAAAACATCTACTACGCTGGCAATGATGGTGCCTTCAAGACAGGCTGGTTAGAAGTCAACGGTAACCGTTACTACGCTAGCGACTATTCTGATGACGATACCCCCAAAGGAAACCTCTACACAGGAGTTATCAACTCTCAACTCTTTAGTCCAGATGGAAAACTCTTGACAAACGGTCTCTATCCTGAATTCAAGCGTACTGGTGAAAATGCTTATGAACTTGAGGGTGTCTATGTCACAGATACTGACGGTAATATCAAAGAAGGTCCTTATCAGTATGATGGCAAGGTTATTGGGTCTAAATATAGTAGCGTCCGCCAATCCCAATGGTCAACTTTTGACGAATGGGACATTCTTAATGGACACCTCTACCATTTCGACTCAATGCCAATGACCTTCACAGCACCAAATGGTCAAAAAGTGACCACAAACGTTGCCATTGCAACAACTAACAAAGCCCTTACCTATCGCGGTGTACCCTTTAATTTTGATGCCAAGGGTATTGATGCGACAAAAGAAAAAGCCATCCACTTTGACCAACTGCAGACAGATCCTAGCGGCACAAGTTATCTCTATGAAAATGGTCAAAAAGTCACTGGTTTAAAGACCTTTGATGGCGTCAGTTACTATTTCTATGAAGATGGCCGTCAAGCCAAAGGCACAGAGGTTACAATCAACGGTAAAACTTACCAATTTGATCAATTGACTGGTATCATGACACGTAACGCCTTTTCAAAATCATACAATTATGAAGGTTCTCCACGCTATCCATACTACCCAACACGCTACTATGGCAACGACGGAGCTGCTCTTACCGGTTGGCAAACCATCGACGGCAAGAACTACTACTTCCGAGCTAGCGGCAACCTTGAAACAGGACGTTTTGTCATCGGAGACAGAGCCTATAACGCTGATGACAATGGCGTAGTTACTGACCGTAAGGGTGAACCTGCCTACCGCAATCGTATTGTCTACGATAAAGGCGACAACTATTATTACAATGATAAAGGTGAGAAAGTGACCGGCTTCCAAGAAGTTGATGGCAAGGTCCTCTACTTCGACGCTGAAGGCAAACAAGTCCTAGGACGCTTCGTCACAGTCGATAACCACACCTACTATTTCGATCCTAAAACAGGTGAAAAATACACAAACCGCTCTGTCCTCATCGATGGTAAACTCTATACCTTCAATAAAGATGGACATGTGGTGTCTTAAGATGAGATGAAACCTGAAACCGAGACGAAAGTCTTGGTTTTTTTGGTGGGGAAATACTAAAATCTATACTGTAAGAGTACATTTCTTATGTCTCTATTTTTGCTATAATAGTCTCAAACAAATAAAAGGAGATTTTCTATGACATCCTTATACGATTTTACAGTTTCAGATCAAGCTGACCAACCCGTGTCTCTCCAGGACTATAAGGGCAAGGTCGTCTTAATCGTCAATACAGCAACAGGATGTGGTTTAACGCCACAATATCAGGGCTTGCAGGAACTTTATGACAAATACAAAGACCAAGGATTCGAGATTCTTGATTTTCCTTGTAATCAGTTTATGGGGCAGGCACCTGGTAGTGCTGAAGAAATCAATAGCTTTTGCACCCTCAATTACCATACGACCTTCCCTCGGTTTGCCAAAATCAAGGTCAATGGTAAGGAATCAGAGCCACTTTTTGAGTGGCTTAAACAAGAAAAATCCGGACCCCTTGGGGCTAGAATTGAATGGAACTTTGCTAAGTTTCTGATTAACCGTGAAGGTAAAGTCGTAGAACGCTTTTCTTCCAAAACTGATCCATTAAAAATGGAAGATGCTATCAAAGTTCTTCTTAATAACTAAAAATAAAACGAGAGTAAAACTAGAACGACAATCTCTGACTGTCGCTAGTTCTGCTCTCGTTTTCTGCGTTAAGAAAAATAGTATAGAAAGAAATTTCGCTTTATTTTAGAACAAAGCTGTCAATGCTGTAATCAAACCAAAGATGATACCTGGCGCATTCGCAGCAGCAAGGGGAAGGTCACGTTCTTTTTTAAAGAGACCATAGTAAACCCAAAGGCTACAGTTGATAGCCGCTACCAAAGGTTGGATAAAGTTTCCTTTATGACCAGACAAATTGTCCATGATTTGTGGTACGTAAGATACGTACATCATTACTGACATAAAGGTTGCTACCCAACCAAGGGTTTTCATTTGTTTATCTGACATTCGAGACTCCTCTTTTATAAATTTTTTCCTTGTACATCTTAAAAAATATTACAAGGCATGTTTTAATGCACTAGAATTAAAACAGTGTCTATCTTACGCTTTTACAATAGAGAATTCAAGAATTTTGGGGCAATGTTAATAAGATGTAAACTATCACAAGATTGTGATTGGTCACAATCTTGTGATAGTGAATTTAGTCTCTTATGTAGCGTTTTCATAAGATAAAAAGACCTCGTGAAGAGGTCTAAAGTCAATGAATCTACTATTTTTTCTCATCAAAAAGCACTGATATTAATGATTACTGTCATAAATCATTCAGCTAAGAGTACTTCTTTGATAGTTTGCTTTTGGAGTTTTCTGTTGGATAGATAAAAGAGGCTTTCATAAACCACCGCAAAACCGAGCAGGGTCCAGAAGCAAACGTTCCAATCAAAGTTATGCTCAATCTTTTCAGGAACGGTGTCTTTGATCACACCAATCAAAATTTCCATGATGCCATATTGATAAGCAGTCCCAAGGGCAAATCCTAGATAGGCCCAGAAACGATAGGGAGCGAGAATATGACTTTGGCATTCACGATCGGTGTAGCCAAAAGCCTTCATCAAGGCTAAGGTTTCGCGACTTTCTGAAACCACAATCCCCAATGACAACAAGAGAATAGAGAAAGAAAGGATCAAGCCAATCATGATCATCATGGTTTGGATGATGTCATCTGTGTAGTCCCTTAGGCCAAAAGATAATTGAACCATGGCCGCAAAACACATGGAGCCAAAGACCACAAAAAACAAGATTGATTTTCTTCCCCAAATCAGCGACGAAGACAACTCTTTTAGGAAGGATTTTTCTTTCTTAGAAGCACTCTTTCTCCTTTTGACCTTGATTGGTGTTGGAGATTTTTTCAATAAGCGAAGGGCCGGCGTTTGTAGTTGTCTTCTAGCGTAGCCAATCGCAAGAACCAGAAAGAAGGTCGTTGGCAGTATCACTAAAGCGACCAAGAGCTGCCAGTGAAAATGAATGGTAATGTCTGGCAAAATCCCCTTCTCATTGCGAAAGTCATAAAAATGCCCCATCATTAGAAAAGAAGCGAAATAGCCAAGAAGCGCTCCAACTCCAAAACTGAGTCCAAAAGCCCAAAATTGTTTCGCCAACTGGCCATTGCTATAGCCCAAAGCCTTTAAAATTCCTAATTGTTCCTTGTGGTCATCGACAAATTGTTTGATATAAAAACACATGAGAAGGATCGACGTCAAGGACAAGACAACCCCACTGACCATGGCCACCATCCAAGATAGCGAAACCTGGGCATCATAGTAGGTCGTAATCATGGGATTGGTTTTAGAAATCTCCAACTGCTCGATATCAAGATAAAAATTCAAGAAGAGATTGGCCACAAAGACCGCACAAGCCCCAATGATACTGACGACAACTAATTTTCGAATATCTTTTACTGAAAACATGGCTTACCATCCAATCTCATAAGCAGTCTGAGGCTGATCGTTGGTCACAACTTGGGTAATCTTGCCACTATTAACGCGAATGATGGTTCTGGCCATACCCGCAATATTTTGGTTGTGCGTCACCATAATGAGGGTAAAGCCTAGCTTTTCCTTCAACTTCCAGATATAGTCCAGAATCTTGCGCCCTGTTTCTTCATCCAGGGCTCCCGTCGGCTCATCTAAGAAAAGAATCTCTGGCTTTTTGGCCAAGGCACGAGCAATGGAGACTCTCTGCTGTTCCCCACCAGACAATTCACTCGGATACTTGTCCAGCTTATCGCCAAGGCCCAAATCCTCGATGATCTGCAAAAAATCATGATTGCTTGCCAAATCAGCTCCCATCTTAACATTCTGTCTGACCGTGAGATTCGGCAATAAATAATACTGCTGAAAAATAAAGGCTATCTTCTCACGTCTAAAGGCTGTCAATTGAGCATCCGTGAGTTGCGATAAATCCTGTCCTTGAATGAGAATATGCCCATCATCTACCTTTTCTAAGCCTGATAATACATTTAAGAGAGTTGACTTCCCCGATCCAGAAGGACCTAGGATAACCACATCATCCTGGTCTTGAATCTGCAAATCAATACCTTTTAAAACCTTTGTTTGGCCATAACTTTTGTGAACATTTTCTAGTTGAATCATTTCTTTCCTACCATTTCTTTGATGAGAGATTGACAAACTTCTGTCAATAAACCAATCACTTCTTCCATGCTGAACTGATAAATACCAGAAGCAACCATAGAGGCCATCCCGTGTGAGTAGATAAATAGATGTTGATACAAGCGACTAGCCTCCTCTAACGTCAATGGATAGTCTGCTACAATCGATTCCAGAACCAATTGGTAACTATGATCCTTCATGGGAAGAAAATCTTGAAAGCGACGAATCGGATCTTTGCTAGGATTTTGGAAAAGCAATTGAAAGAGTTTGGGCTCTTTTGAGGCGAACAGGATATAAGCAACCCCGACAGATCGAAAAGGCTTCTCATCTTCTAAAGCCTTTCTTATATACTCCACCACTACCATTTCCGCAGCAACAATAACTTCTGCTTGTAACTCAGACATATTAGCAAATTGCCCAAAAATGACTCTTGGTGTGGCTCCCAGTTTCTCTGCTAATGCTCTAGCCGTCAAACCAGCCATGCCCTGCTCTCTCACCAATTGTAAAGCCGTCCCAATCATAGTTTCTTTACTAAATTTAACCTTTGGTGGCATAAGACTCCTTTCACGCAACAATTGTTACGCAACATCTGTTGCATAAAGAATACCATAACAAAGAAAGAATTGTCAAGAAAAATCAATAAAGCATAAAACAAAAAACCAGCCCACTGATAGGAGTGAAGTCTGGTCTACTAACAAATATTCTAAGGCAAATCATTACCTGCAGCCAAGTAGATTTGGTACCATTCCTTGCGCGTTAGGGTGACTTCTGCTGCTTTCCCCGCTTCAAGGACATGCTGGCGTTTGGTTGTTCCGATGACAGCCTGCATCTTACCCGGATAGCGGAGGATCCAAGCTAGGGCGATCGCTGTCGGAGTGACCTGGTATTTCTTCGCCAAGTCATTGAGGACATGATTGAGGGCCGCAAACTCTTCCCTGCCGACAAAGTTCCCCTTAAAATAGCCATGCTGGAGGACAGACCAGGCTTGAATCACCGTATCGGTTAAGCGGCAATACTCAAAGACACTGCCATCTCGCACGGCGGATTTTGGACCTTCCATGTTGACATGGAAACCGGCTTCAAAGCTAGGCGTAAAGGCGGCACTCAACTGCAACTGGTTGACCTTGAGGGGTTGTTTGACAGCTGTTTTGAGCAATTCCATCATCATAGGATTTTGATTGGACACCCCAAAATGACGGACCTTCCCCGTTAGCTCCAAGTGATCAAAAGCTACCGCCACTTCTTCCGGCTCCATGAGGGCATCCGGTCGGTGAAGGAGGAGACTATCTAAGCGCTCGATCCGCAGACGCTCGAGGATACCATCGACGGAGTCCAAAATATAGTCCTTAGAAAAATCAAAATAGGTAAAACCGTCTTTGCGAATCCCACACTTAGACTGGATCCACATCTGGTCCCGTAGATCCGGACGACGCTTGAGGACCTTCCCAAGCAAGACCTCACACTGGCCATCGCCATAGATATCTGCCAGATCAAAAGTATTGATCCCAATCGACAAGGCTGCCTCCACCAAGGCCTCCACCTCATCTTCACTCATCTCACTAATCCGCATCATCCCAAGGACAATGGTTGATAAACGCTCATTTTCAGCAAAATCAATATACTTCATCTCTGCCTCCTTTTCTGTATCTCTATTGTAGTGAAAAGGGTTTCAAATCTCAAGTTTTAGCTTTCATTTACAATTTATCTACGAACTGGTCTTAAAATCGAAAAATAACAGGATTTCTCAACCCTGCTACTTTTTTGTCCTATCATTATGATTTTGTTCAGTCAGTATGTAGCCTACTTGCAAGCCGACTGACTAAATTAAAGTGATTATTTGTCGCCAAAAACTTTGAAACGACCTTCTGTTTGGATGTCTTTATCTCCTGCTGGTGCAACGATTTGACCAAATGGCGCTTGAGCACGGAGTTTCCAGTTAGCTGGAATGTCATATTTTTCAGCTAATTGTGCATCAACAAGTGGGTTGTAGTGTTGTACGTTCATGCCGATATTCTTCTCAGCCAAAGCCAACCACGTCGCATAAAGGGCGATTCCATGACCTTGCTCTGACCAAATTGGGAAGTTTTCAGCGTAAAGTGGGAATTGCTCTTGAAGGCCTTTCACTACATCTTGATCTTCATAGAAGAGGATTGTTCCCTTAGCTTGAGCAAATCCTGCCAAACGTTCTTTTGTTCCCTCAAAGGCTTCTGCTGGCGTTACTTTTTCAAGCTCTGAATAAGCGATTTCATTCCAGAAAGCATCTGATTCTTCATCCAGCAAGATCACCACACGTGATGTTTGTGAGTTGAAGGCTGTTGGTGTGTTAAGGACAGCTCCTTGAATGGTTTCAATCAATTCTTGATTAGAGAGCTCAAGATCTTTTCCTAATGCGTAGATAGAACGGCGTTTTGTTTGTAAGTCTGTAAAGTAGGTCATAGGTATTCCCTCTTTCTTTGTGATGAATGTTAAATGTTAAAATTGTTAAGTTTATTTGTAATAACTTTGATTACAATAACTATTATATAGATTCTTAATGTAATGTCAATAGTTACAACTTAAAAACCACTAATTATTAATATTTTTTCTCACTCGTGTCAAAATACCATCATTATCCTCGAATGTTAACGCATTAGTGGATAACCATTTGACCTCTTCTCCACGATTCTCAGCACGTTCTGCTATGGTAATCAAATCTTCTTTGTCTTCTACTTCAAGGACGTAGTAGGCAAGACCAATCATCCCTTTTTCACGTTTGGCTAAGTTTTTGCCACCCCATTCATTGACAGCCAAGTGGTGATGGTAATCACCTGAAGCAATCCAACTAGCACTTGAAATGGTAAACTTATCTGCCAGCTCCAAAACATCCTGATAGAAAGCCGTTGCTAGCTGACTATCTTTGACCGATAAATGAATATGCCCCATGCGAGTATCCTTAGCTATCACAAAAGGCTCAACCTTGCGTCCCATCTCGTAAATATCTTGAGCTGATAGTTCTTCTGTTACACCAACGATGCGTCCATCCTCACGAATATCCCATTCAGCAACAGGCTTGTCTCTATAGAGCTCAATACCATTGCCTTCAAGGTCTTCCAAATAAAGAGCTTCACTATAACCATGGTCAGCTGCACCGACAAATGGATAGTCCAGCTCAGCAATATGTTTGAAAACATCTGCCAAATCTTCACGAGACGGCAACAAAATCGCCATATGGTAGAGACCATAACTTGACTTGACCGCTTGCTCATGATTGGTTTGAATCAAGTGGACCAAGGGCTTGTTTCCCGCTCCTAAAACAACTTCTGTTTCCGTTTGTCTTAGGATTTCAAGTCCCATAATCTGTGTATAAAAGGCCGTCTGACGTGCCAAATCCTTCACATTGAGTACCGCTTCTGCGAGGTAAATCTTACTCTTGTAGTCGTATGTCATATGATTTTCTCCTGTGTTGTAATCATTTATATGACATTATTATACTTAGTTTTATTGTAATGTCAATTATTACAACCTAAAATTAAAAAGAAACCGAAAAACTTTCGATTTCTTATAGTTTAAAATCTAAAAATCAAGCTCCAGCTTCTTTCCAGTTGGCCTTAGCATCCTTTAAAATACCAGCTAAAGTTTTCTTTTCGAGTTCTTTTTCCATTGCCATTTGAACGTCTTCTAGGCTCTGATCCAAAATCCCATGGATATTACGTCCTACTGGACACGCTGGATTAGGATTGTCATGAAAACTAAAGAGTTGGCCACTTGGACCGATGCTATCCACCGCACGAAAAACCTGTAAAAGGTTAATCTCCTCTGGTGCCTTGACTAATGTGGCTCCTCCACTTCCCCTTTGAACAGAAATCAAGTCTGCTTTCTTCAGTTGCGACAAGGTTTTGCGGATAATAACTGGATTAACCCCCACACTGCCTGCCATTAAATCACTGGTTAGCTTAGTTTCATTTCCCTTATTTTGTGCTATAAGGGTCAAAATATGGACAGCTATGGTAAAGCGACTTGGAATTTGCATATCAAGAACCTCTCATTCATCTTTTTCTTTTCAATCAATTATAACAAAACCAACGTTGTAAAACAAGGAGTTACAACAAGCTAAAGTGTTAGTCTTACACTAAAAAATAGAGCCATCGTAGACTCTATTCTTTTGTATTTGATAATAACTAACTAGACTAATAATACATAGTATTCTAGCCTATTGAGGTTCTAGATTGGTCTTTTGCTTCTTACGAACACCTTGTCCTTCGATATGTTGTTTGATTAGTTCCACTACTTCATCATTGGTTGGTAAATCCGAGTGTTGGGCATCTTCACCTGTAACAGTGATTTCAGTATAACTTTTTGCCTGATTCTGATAGATATATTTCCCAGCGGACACGCTAGCATCTGGAACCAGCTCGTCCGAATCATAGGTGATGGTTCCCGCTACCGAATAGACATGTAGGGTAGCCGGAATATTCTCCTTAGCAGCTATAAAGTCTGCTAGCATGACCGATTTATTTTTAATATTGGTTTCAGTGAAATTATAGGGCGTTCCGATAGTCATCAAAGAATTTATCTTGACATCGTAGTCGCTAAGATAATTTTCAATAAAAGCCGTATAAATCAAGCCACCATTTGAATGCCCCAACCCTTTAAAATTATTGAAATTGTATTTATTCTGCAAGGCTTCAAATGCCTGATTCATCATCTTGGTTTGTTTCTTGATATTGTTATAGCCATCTTTGTTATTCTCAAATCCAATAACAATGACTGGCTCGTTATCCTTATCCTTGATTTTACCCTCAAAGGTAATCCGTCCATTGTTCCAGACCTTGACTTTGAGGAGGCTATGCTTGATACCACGACGGTCTTGATTGAGTTTACGTACTAGGCCGTCGAATCTATTTTCCGTAGCGGAGCTCCCTGGAATCATGATAATGGGAGACAATTTTGAATTATAGAAAGTCTCTATTTCCTTGACATTTTTCCTAGTCCAACTATAGGATGGGACGGCTAGCCCAATGAGAAAGAAAGCAACAAGGATAAAGACCAACTTGGTTTTTTTATTTAGTTTCAATGCTCTCTCCTTCCTCTTTTAGACCGTGTTGTACTTTATTAGACAGACGCACAAATGGAATAAAGATAAGAATGTCGACTGCAAAACAGAGCAGACTAACAGCAAGAGCTCGTAAACTACCCCCAGTTCCGATAAAGGCGAAAAGAAGACTTGGTGTACCATCTGGAACTGGATAAACCGCAGCTGGCATAAGATGAATAGCCAAGGCCACCGCAGCAATGCCCATATTGATTATAGGTGCCAGTAGGAAAGGAACCAGATAAACTAAATTAAGCAAGACTGGTATCCCCACCATAAATGGAGCCCCATTGTTAAAGAGACTAGGAAAGACACTTAGAAGACTCACCTTCTTATCCTTATAACTGGTTGATGCTAAAAGCAGAGCCACCAAGAGGGCTAGCCCTGAGCCAATGCCAGCAACCAAGCCATAACTATGATAAAGATTTGTTAGTGTGTAAAGGTGGGGAAGCCCAGTCGTCGTATGATGGGAAACAGCATAGGTCAAGTTTTCCAAGGCAAAACTATCCTCGGCAATTGAATTTAGGGTAAAAGCCTGACTATTTCCAATCCAAGCAGAAAAAGTGTTCAAAAGTCCCATCATAAAGGTTGAGAACAGGTGATTATCAGTTACAGTAAAGGTAGAGGTAACCTGCCTAATCGTCAGAAAAACATTATCTTGCTCTCCAATCACAAAGAGAATGTTAAGTCCAATAGCTAAAATGAGTGACAAAAAAATGGGACGGACGGTCTTTGGTTGATAAATATAGTCCTTGTCCACAATCTGATCATCACTAGCTCTTGAAAAGCGAAAAATCTGTCCAACCAGATAGCCAACAAAGATAGCCAACATAATGTTGATTGAAGCCGGTAAATTGATGCGAGTCAAAACACCATCGTTTAGCGGTGACAGCAACAGTTCCTGCGATCCTATAATTAAGCTAACCAAAAGGGATGTCACACCAGCTGTACCAGTACTTCTACCATAGTGACCAGCTGTGTATTTTCCTGCAAAGTAGGTTGATAAGGGCCCGGCTAAGCCACCAAGAAAGTTGGAAAGATTAATGAGCACCTGCCCAGTTATCTTAAAGGCCGGTAACCAGTCAGAAACTGAAAACAATTGGTTAATATAACCAAGCTCCGAAAAGACAGATAGTGAAATCACCCGAATAATTCCTGAAAATAGGAAAAAGGGAAAGAGCGAAACCAAGGTTTTCTGCGTAATTTGGACGAAGCCTCGCTCACGAAACCAGAGAAACCTCCGGACCAAATAGTTTGTCATAAAAGACTCCTAGTAAAAGGCAAAATAAACTTTACATTCAACGTTTTTCTTCATTATAACACAAAGAGAGAGGCCTTACCTTAATCGTGGGTTAAAGCACACACTATCAGACTTTAGTCACCACCATTTTCATGATTTCTTGAAAAATTTAAGAAATATTTGAGAATTTCTTGATGTTTATTTAATGACTTTATACTACAATAAAGATGAAAAGAAAGCGGTATCAAATAAGCGAAAGGAGGCTTATCATGAAAAAGGTACTCGAGGTCAGACATCTGACTAAACGTTACGGCCAAAACCTAGCACTCGACAATGTAAACCTGACCTTAGAAAAGGGTGAGGTCTATGGACTTATCGGAAGAAACGGGGCAGGTAAGACAACACTGATTAAAGTCATCACTAAACTCATCCGCCCTAGCCAAGGCAGTGTTTCCCTCTTCCACTCTACCTCCAAATCAGAGTGGACTCACGCACTGAAACGTGTTGGTTCTGTGATTGAAACACCAGTTGCCCTGAATCATCTCAATGCACGTCAAAACCTACGTTACTACTGCAAGATTCATCACGTTCCAAATCCTGACAAGGTCATTGATGAAATCCTTGATACAGTTGGACTTGGACACACTGGCAAGAAAAAATTTCGTAGTTTCTCACTGGGTATGAAGCAACGTCTAGGTATCGCTATTGCACTGATTGCAAAACCAGACCTACTTATTTTAGATGAACCGATTAATGGTCTCGACCCAGTTGCTATCAAAGAATTCCGCCAAATGATTAAAAAATTGAGCGAAGAGCAAGGTATGACAGTTCTCATCTCTAGCCATATCTTGTCTGAACTCTATCAAGTTTCAACCCGCTTTGGCATTATTGATCACGGTCACATCATCCGTGAAATCACTAAGGACGAATTCGAACATCTCAGCGAAGACTATATCGTTCTTAAAACTAACCAATTAGCCCTGGCTAGTCGCATTCTCCAAGACCAACTCCATCAACACTTCAAAGTGGTTAACAGCGACAATGAAATTCATATTTTTGACAAATCCCATGTTATAAAGGCAATTGTCAAAGAGTTGGTTAAACAAGAAGTTGACATCGATGAAATTTACTACAAACGTCAAGACTTAGAAAACTACTTCACACAACTAGTAGATTCAGAAAGGAGGTAGAGCCATGTTACACACTATTCACGCCGATTTCTATCGACTCTTCCGTTCTAAAGGATTTTGGATTTCCGAAATTCTCCTAGCCCTAAACATTATTTCTGGTGTCCTATTGGGAAGCACAGGGCATGTAGGCGTAGAAACTGGGGCAAAACAAGCCGTTAAAAGCGCCTCTTCGTGGACTGGTGTCGGATCACTGATTAATTACTCTAGTAGTATCTCCATAACAGTCCTCTTCACTTTAATTGTGGTCTCTATCATTTTGGGTGTTGATTTAGCACAAAAATTGTACAAGAATAATCTCACCTCTGGCATTTCACGGAGCGGGTTCTTCTTCGCCAAGGCAACCGTCATTGTAACTATCACTTTAGGACAACTCCTCCTGTCTTACGGCCTTGCCTTTGTTCTAGGTACTCTTTGCCACGGTCTTGGAACTGTACCTGATCACTTTGTTAGAAACTTTGCCTTAACTTTCCTTCTCCAATTCTTGTGTAATCTAGCTTGGGTAAGTCTGACCACGGTTGCCCTCTACCTCACACATTCTATCGTGACAACCTTTGTGACTTACACCCTTGGTTTAGTAGTTTTAACCGTACCAGCGGCAATCTTCCCTAAAGTAGAAATTTTGAAATACTTGTCACTCAACTTTAATTACGCCATGACTGCAGATAAAACTATCATTCAAAATACTGCGATAGTGGCAGTAGCATTTATCCTAGCATTCATAGCTTTGGGCTTGATTACCTTTGAAAAACAAGATTTATGATAACAAAAATAACATCGTGCACGCGCGATGTTATTTTAGTAAAACGATAATTATTGGTAATTGCTTTATTTTAAATTTTTAAAACAACCAAAACTATAAGTAGTAGTTATATCTAAACAAAATCAATAAGTGACTCCCTATTTCTTCAAATTGTCAATAGGGAGTTTTTAATTGCAGGTGACTTTCAATTTATTATTTACCTGTTTAAAATATTTCTATCAATCAAGTTACTTTTCCCTAGCATAATCGAAATAAACTTAATATTAGTTATTCATAACTAATATGTGTATTCAACAAATATCTATTTTTCGAATAGATGTGGAGTGCCCCCTAAGCTAATATCGATTTATCGTGATAGTATACATTTATTAACTCTAAAGCTTGACAATCATTTAATGAAGGACCTAGTACTTTACAGTACTAGGTCCTTTTCTACTATTTATCAAGACTATGAAGGTTTTATATCAATAAACTTTTTTGGTTTTGATCAAATTAATTTCTTTTTATCTCAACCTACATAATCGTCTACTTAAATTTTCTTTCTGAACGTTTTAATTCAATTTCTTTATCAAGAAGGTGGAGTAATGGAACCACATGCTCTGGGTTAGAAAATTTAGGCCCAAAAATTACTTGTTCTAATTGAATGGGCATATCACGTTCTAAATAAAGCTTCGCAACTGGACCACTATTATCATCAATCTTTATATCTTTATTATCTGGATCTAACATAGCATATTTCAAAATACGTAATTCAGATTCATAGCTATATCCTGAAACTTTAAAAAGATAACGTATTTCCTCGAGGCACTCCTCAATAGCACTGTCCAGTGATTCATTTTTATCTATTTTAATAACAGATTCCTTAAGTTTTTCCAAGCATTTGTTTACATTTTCTATTTCATCTTCACTTAACAAATTATTATTATCTTCTTTAACCACATTTGAATCACCGTTGTTTAATGATTCTTCATCAAGGTAACAAATTCGATAAAGGTAGTCTTTTTTATAAGAAGAGTTTGTTTCCTCACATTTTGTAGATGTTAATTTTTTCTCCAAGATTGGAATACCAAATTTACCCATCCATTCTGTTTCAGCCATAGACTCATATACTTTAAAACTATCAGTTTTAAATACCAGACAAACACCTTCCGCTCTAGCACCGTACTGTGACCACATAGCTAAGTTATCAATCTCAGTTGTTAAACTCATCAAAAACCAAGGGCTAGGTTTTAAGAAAACTTCTAAATTATTTGATTTTCCTAATCCCAAATACCTATCTAAGACACTTCCTTCTTCAGGATCATTCATATACTTAACATTTCCTAAACGTGTCCGCCCTTCAATAGAATACTTTCTTTTATTATCACTACTTTGTTTTAAAAGTATTTTTAAAACATCTCCTGAGGTATAGTGACCAAATCTTTTTTCTGTTAAATTCTTAACGGATAATTGATACTTAATTTTTTGCACTATCCAGAATATTTTGATTAGTTGTTCCCAATAACAATCTTCTAAATCTTTTAATAGTTCTATTAAAGGGGCATATCTTGTCTCTTTCAAATAATCTAATTTAATAACAACATTAAATATTTCCCTAAGAACTAACACTATATCTTTACTAAGCGAAATTGAATCATTATTAGAATAAAAAATATTATCTATAATATATTCGGTAAGTTCATGATTATCATTACCTATACAATTAAAAAGAATTGTTAACCTTTCTTCAGCACTTTCGTTTTGTTCATTAGGAATATTTAAATTAATGTTATTTATATATTCAGAGATTACCTCTGCAAATGAACTACTAATATATTCCTTATTAGAAAAACTGTTATAAATGTCTATTACTTTCGTAAATGTCTCCTGTAAATTCTGTGTAGTTTCCTGCCTACTTTCTAAATAAACTAATGTTCTTACATATACGGATGCTACAGCTTCAGAATCTGGAAACATCTTGTATATACTAGAAGCTTTGGCTACCGTTGCCTTTAGACTTTCCTGGCTTTTTGCCAGAGTGCTTAATGTACGGACATATGCACATGCTACGTCTTCTGAATCTGGAAACATCTCATAAATACTAGAAGCTTCAGCTACCACTGCCTTTACATCATCTAGACTTTCCTGCCTGCTTGCTAGAGTATATAATGTGCTTACATATACGGATGCTACGGCTTCTGAATCTGGAAACCTCTCGTAAATACTAGAAGCTTCAGCAACAATATTATTAATATCTTTGATATCAGATAAATTTGGTTTACTAATAATATCCTTTATTTCTTTCAACGACTTTTCTATCTCTTTATAATTCTTTTTCTGTTCATCATTCATAATTCTCTCCAAATTCTCTTCATGACATTGTAAAACAACATAATAATCACTAGGTTAGATTTTTTATAGAAAGCCACTAGAGTTGACAAAAACATAGCAAATCAAAACCAAGCTCATCGAACACGAGCATTTTAAAAACTTTATCCTACCCAGAAGTCATTAGACACTAAAAAAGCTGATTTCTCAGCCTTTAAATCAATCATTAAGCTTAGTTACTTTTAAATTGCATCGCTTCATCGCTCTGCACAAAGTCTCGTTGAGCATCTGTTAATTCCTCGAGTTCATCACAGCCAATAAGTCCAAAAACCTCCATACCATCTTTTGTACTTACGATGTATGCCTCAAGTTCCCTAGCTTTGTCAACATCTGACACTAAGTAAATGTTCTTTTTAGTCATTACTTCATCGGCCATTTTTTTCTCCTTCATCCCTTTATTATTATTTAATCTTCCCTCAATTTATCATGTTGGGACCTAAAGGCGTATAATGGATCGAAATCTGAATCAAGTTTATTGTTGTCGTCAGCTTGTTCAGCCATCTTAGCATTTAAACTATTTTCCATCCTCCCAATACAATCCATTACCTTCTTTATCATTGTAAGGGTTTCAGAAGTAATTTTCAAGACTTCACTTGAGTTTTCGTGATTCTTGATTATGTCGGAATCCTTCATTTTCTGCTTTAGACGTTCTTCAATTTCATCTAAACGTAGCTCTTTTATACTTTGTTGGGGTTCTGAAGTGGCTGATACTGTCTCTATAGGTTTTATGCTTTCAACCGTCAAATCTTCAATTTTTGTGACGTTCATAATGACCTTAGCGTGTGATTCTTCTTTTCCATTATGACCTGGTATATAGATATAGTTGTTGCTACCAAAAAAAGATTGTTGGGTAATATCATTTTTAGCTAAGCTTTCAAATAATGAATCATGACCTTCTACTAAACTGTTGGCGAAATAAATATTTCTCGTGTCTCGGAAAAGTTGAGTATTGAAAATAAATGGCCTGTTCTTAGGGAAATTATTGACGTGAGGAGAATGGAAAAAATGCTCTGTTGATAGGTAATGTACGTAAGGGAGCTTACTGAGTAGCTGAGACAAAGTATTCGTATCCATTTGAGCCTGCTCATCAAAGAGGAAGATATCTGTAATGTGGTTTGTTGGAGACGTTACTAACTCAATATCCTTTTTTAAATAACCCGCTAGCAGAACGGCATTTTTTTCTCATCCTCTAGGTCTGCATGATTGTGGGTAATCGTAATCTTAGCTTTATCTTCTAAATACGATAGAGCATTCCAAGAAATATGTGACTTAAATCCCATAATAGCTACTCTATGGTCTTTAGATTTTGCAAAGTTAGTCAGCTTGTGAAAAAAGGGAGAGGCCTCAAAAGGAGATAGGACATAGGGATCAATATAGATATTAAGCATCAGTATCACCTTCTTATTGATTTTTGAACCATTATACTAAACCCCGTATACCATCTATAACCCAGTGACACCTACCTTGTTTATGAAGACACAAAAAAAGGATATGTTTTTATATCCTTTTCCCCCTTATTCATTCTATATTCAATTCTAAATTCTACTTAAATACAACACTTTCAGAATTGTATATTAGTTTACCGCTTTTCCTGTGTTAAATACCCTTAAAGCTTTTTTCTCCAATTAAACATACTTTAACTCCTTAATCCTTTTTATAAACTATTTCTCTATTCTCTAAAATAAGTATGACTATATCCCCATCTTAACAGATCAAAACCTTTCATTTTATAACCTCACAGTTAAATAGAACCATTCATTCTCATAGGCCAGATGCAACTCACCCTCTAAGACTTGAACTAAGTGTTCAGTGATATAAAGCCCAAGTCCAGAGGAATCCTCGGTGTCTGATAGGTTTTCAGAATAAAAGCGGGTCGTTAGTTGGTCAAGATGCTGTATCGGCTGTTGTACCATATTACTAACTGATAAAATAATACCATCATCCTTTTTCTGCAATGTTAGTTGGGCTTGAGTCTTACCATGTTTTAGAACGTTACTGATAATATTCTGAAATAGACGTTCAAAAATATCAGCATCCATTTCGCATTGGATATCAGGGGTTACTTGAATATCTAGTGTAATCCCTGTCTCCTGAAACATGTCATAGTAAGGCAGGATAGACTTAACCACAAGTTGAGAAAAGTCCAGGTCTTGAAATTGTGGTTGGATGGCCCCCTCTGTTAATCGTCGATATTCCAACAAGGCTTCCAAACGCTTTGAAACAGTCAGTAGATTTTTAGAAATCTTCTCCATAGCCATGTCATCTTCCCTACTACTTCGAAGACTTTGCTGAGCATAGCCGCTCGCTACTGTCAGTGGTGTTCGTATATCATGAGCAATATTACTGATAGCCATGTCCATGGTTTTCTTTTCTTGGAGAGCGACAAGCTTAGTCTTTTCAATTTGGGTAAAAAGAGACTCAATACGATTCGTTAGGGTAACCAATGATTTTGGCTGGTTTTTCAAAGTAATTCGTCGATGGCTTTCTTCAACTAGCTTTTCTTCAATCTGCTTTGAGAGAGATTTTACAGCCAAATAGTAACGAACTAGACAGGTAGTCGCTCCCAGAAGAAGTCCTATCAATACAATAAGCAGTCCTTCCATCAGTCTTCTCCTTTAAGTCGCACACCTAAGCCCCAAATCGTTTCGATATACTCCGTACCCGCATCCACTTGGGCTAGTTTCTTACGTAGATTACTCAACTGTGCATTCAATGTATTATCACCTGATAGATAAGGGGCTTCCCAAACCGTCTCATAAAGGTCCTCTTTAGTAAAAATTTTCTTTGGATTTTGAAGGAGTGTGTGGAAAATTTGAAACTCTTTCTTACCCAAACGAATGACTTTTCCCTGACAGGAGACTTCAAAGCTGTCTGGGTTTATCGTGATATTTTTGACTTGATAGATGTTATCAGGCTTACTACTTCCCTTGCTGTGTTCACGTAGTTGAACCGAGACACGCGCATAAACTTCTTCAAGATCAAAGGGCTTAACGATATAATCATTTGCACCATCAAGTAAGTACTGGCTAATCAAGTGCTTGTCACCCAAGGCTGTCAGCATAATAACAGGAACAGAGCTTCTTTGCCTGATAAACTTAAGCACCTCTTCGCCACCCTTGCCCGGCAACATGATATCTAGGAGAACTAAATCAATCTGTTGGCTTTGAAACAAAAGCTCTCCTTCGGTCCCAGAGTAGGCTTGGATAATATCATGTTCTTCAGAAAACAAGTTAAAAAGAATATTCTGGATATCCTCATTGTCTTCAATCTGTAAAATACGTGCCATGTCTTAATCCTCCAATGATACTACCAATTGTATACGCTCACTTTTTCTTTCATCTTAACAAAAAGCCAAATTAATGACAAGGTGCATTATGAGTTATTCATAGCATAAAAGGAAAAATAAAAACCGCAAGCCTCCACTTCCGAGACTTACGGTCAATTATTTATTAAGCAAAAGTCGTCACATCAGAGGCATCCAGACGAACAGACTCAAAGCCTTCTTCATTGGCTTTCCCAAGAGCAATGAGCAAAACTGGTACATGACGGTCTTCATCAAGGCCAAAGGCTTTGGCAAGCCCATCTTTTTTATAACCTCCGATGGCGTTGGTATCATAACCATAAGAACGAGCAACCAACATCAACTGCATAGCAGCAAGGCTAGCATCGATGTGGACAATTTCATTCATGACGTCTCTAGGAGCATTTTCATACATTGGCACAATGCTTGACAGTTGTTTTTCTTTGACTTCTTCAGGCATTTTTCCTTGAGCAACAGCCTTACCGTAGATATCTTCAGCTCTTTCTTGGCTCTTCAAATCGGCAAAAATAAGGACCATGGCTGATGATGTTTCATTTTGCACACCATTGTAGCTGACGAAAGGTGTCAATTTTTCCTTGCCTTCCTCACTATCAACAACGACAAAACGCCAGGGCTGCATGTTGACTGATGATGGGGCCGTCACAGTTTTATCTAAGATTTCCAACAATTCTTCTCGTGGAATCTTGACAGATGGATCAAAGTTACGAATGGAACGACGATTATAAACGATATCTGAAAAATCATTGCTTACTACAGGCATCTTATGTCTCCTTTTTATCATTAGACGAAATTAATATAATCAAAATTATAACACAAGACAATTGTTATCAAAAATATTTGCTACAGACGACTAAAGATTAGTTTCCTTGAGCCCTAGCCGTTTCACTTCAGATGAATAGTAAACCATGATGGTAATAAGACTGAGTGTGATTACCCAAATTGACTTAAGGTGCACAAAATGCATCAGAACGGCTGAGACGATAGCACCAACGACAAAGCTCCCTACGATAAAGCTATAATTGACAGCCTGACGACGATATTCTCTCTGATCACCACTTCCCTGAATGGCATAATAGAGGGCCGTTAACATCCTTCGATAATTTCCTGAGGTCATAAATATCACGAAGGGATGATTCTCAATCTGACTGCCAGTAAAAGTCTTCATCATAATACCTGCAGAAAAAGCGATAATCGGGAGCTCAATCAAGGCATTTGAAGGTAGAAAAGGCAGGATAGCTGTCATCACACAAAGTGGAAGAAGACCATAAACTCGCCAATAGGCATTCTTACGCTGGTCTTTAAACCACATGCCAAAAAGAAAACCTAAGGTAAAGAAAAGAATGGAAAAGCATCGCAACATGTTATGGTACATGCTACTACTACGCCAGTCAGCAACTAAGAGGAGAATATTCCCTGTCTGGGTAGCAACTAAACTATGGTAATACATATGACAAAAGACATCCAAAGCTCCTCCTGAAAAACTCAGCAAATTGGCCATCATACGTGTATTTTGAGGAAGAAGGTTCCGCGATTCCATAGCATAACTTCCCTTCTAATAGTGATTGATAGGATAACTTTATTATAGCAAATTCGGGAACACACAGTATAAAAAAGCAACCCTACGAGTTGCTTGCAATTCTATTAAAAATTAACGGAATCTGGGATATTCTAAGTGTTGATACTAATAGATATCACGTCTATGACCGACTTCGAGGGCAAGTATGATTAGTTCATTGTCCTGAATATTGACAATAACACGATAGGCACCAATACGATAGCGCCATTGTCCAGTACGATTGGCAACTAAGGCCTTACCCTTGGCTCTTGGATTCTCTGTCACGCGATTGAGATAAGCCTTAATTTGTTTCCTAACAAAAGGATCCAACTTTTTAAAACTTTTGGCAAATTTAGGGGTGGGTACTATCTTATAGGTCATCCCAATTTAGCACCTCCCCACCGTTTTCTAGATAATCTTCATATTCTGCCAAAGCCAAATCGGCTACTCTAGCATCGTATTCCTCCTCAATGGCTTCTAAAGTTTTGGTACGAATTAATTCTGACAAGGATACGCCTTCGAATTTCGCAATTGCCTGCATGAACTTCTTATCTGCTTCTGAAACCTTCAATGTAATTGTTGTCATATCCTTAACCTCGTTCTCTTTTGTAACACCATTGTATTACCACTCCTCTTTTTTGTCAATTTTGATAATAGGTTCATACTTTTATTCGTAAAACAATAGAAAAAAACAACCCTTACGAGTTGCTTGCAATTCTATTAAAAATTAACTGTATCAGGATCATCCTGAGTTTTGATCCCTTGAATCTTATCCAAGACTGCCATATCTTCCTCTGACAAATCAAAGTCAAAGATATCCAAGTTGGCTTCGATATTTTTTGGTGTCACTGACTTAGGTAGTGGCAAAAAACCTTTTTGAAGGCTCCAACGTAGGGCAACTTGAGCAACAGATTTTCCATTACGTTCAGCCACTGCTTCAACGTCTTCATTCCCAAAAATACTACCAGTTCCTAGTGGGCTGTATGCTTCAAGAAGAATGTCACGCTCCTTGCAATAGGCAACCAAATCTTCTTGGGCACAACCAGGAGCCAAGAGGATTTGATTGACATGTGGCACAATTTCAGCTGTTTCAAGAAGAGCTTCTAGATGATGTTGCATAAAGTTAGACACACCGATAGCACGCACCTTACCTTCTTTGTAGGCTTCTTCCATTGCCTTCCAAGCGCCTGCATTGCCAGACTTCCACGCATCATTCTCGCGAAGAGCCTTTGGATTTGGCCAGTGGATGAGCAAAAGATCCAAATAATCCACACCTAATCTTTCGAGAGATTCGTCGATAGAGACCTTAGCCAAATCGTAATCGTGCTTGTCATTCCAGAGTTTAGTCGTTAGGAAAATATCCTCACGCGCCACATCACTATCTGTAATCGCCTTACCTACAGAAACCTCGTTACCGTAGATTTGCGCCGTATCAATATGTGTGTAACCCGCCTTAAGTGCGAAACTAACGCTGTTATAAGCTTCTTCCCCTTCTGGAATCTGCCAAGTCCCAAAACCAATTTTAGGAATCGTAACGCCATTTGAAAGTGTATATGTTTCCATCCTGTTCTCCTTTTCAAGTTGTAACAGAATTATCTTAAAGAATATAAGATAAAATTGCAAAGATTTGCTATGGTGTCTGGAAAAAACTCCAAATGGTAGTTTATGACCAGATGGAGCTCCTATTCCTTATGATTAATCTCTATCATCATAGCCTTTTGGATGGCTTGAATGCCATGCCCAGGCACTTTGGATGATTTTTTCGATATTGTCAAATTGTGGTTTCCAGCCTAGCACTGTACGAGCCTTTTCAGAGGATGCAATCAATGTATCTGGATCACCAGGACGACGATCAGCCTTCTCAGCTGGGATTTCCTTACCTGTTACCTTACGAGCTGCTTCAAGGATTTGAAGGTTTGAAAAACCTGTTGAAGAGCCTAAGTTGAAGGCTGTTGACTCATTTCCTTTGCGGAGATATTCCACTGCCAAGAGGTGGGCATCCGCCAAGTCGAATGGATGCACATAGTCACGAACGTTAGTCCCGTCTGGAGTATTGTAGTCGTCACCAAAAATCATGATTTTCTCACGAACCCCTTGAGCCACTTGGAGAATAATTGGCAAGAGGTGGGTTTCAGGACCGTGATCCTCTCCGATAGAACCATCAGGTTTTGCACCAGCGACGTTGAAGTAACGAAGTGGCACATATTTAATACCATAAGCTTTATCAGACCACTTCATGATGGTTTCCATCATGAGCTTGCTTTCACCATAAGGATTGATTGGCTTTTGTGGTGTGGTTTCAAGGATTGGAATTTCCTCAGGAATACCATAAGTCGCAGCTGTTGATGAGAAGACAATGTATTTGACACCACATTCGTTCATGACCTCAAGCAACTTCACCATACCAGCAGTGTTATTGTCGAAATACTTAAGTGGCTTTTCCATAGACTCAGCCACAAGTGAGTAAGCCGCAAAGTGAATAACGGCATCGACATCAGGATTTTCCTTAAAGACTTTACGCATAAAGTCCTGATCTGCCAAATCCCCCTCGTAGAATACAGCGTCTGGATGGACAGCCGCACGGTGACCCGTCACCAAGTTATCCACGACAACAACTTTTTCTTGGCCCGCTTCAATCAAACGGTCCACCATGTGAGAGCCGATGTAACCAGCTCCACCTAAAACTAAGATTGCCATAAAATTTACCTTTTTCTTATTTTTCTATTATTATAACATACTTCTAGTCTACAAGACCAACTTCATTAAGGAAGCGTTTAAAGGCTTGACGTCCAGCATTATCAGTCTTATAAACACCTGCATCTTCCAATACACGGGCAAAGATATCTGCTACAGATTGACGAACGAGCGCTTCTGCGGTTACAGCTGTCACCTCTGGATGGCTTTCTTTGAGTTGTTCTGCCCATTCTTGGTGAATAGGTGCAACAGCTTCACATTTGTCTAAAAGAAAGTCTTCAACTTCTTTTAATTCGCTCTTAAGTCGTGGGGGCAAAATGGCTAAGCCCATGACCTCAATCAAGCCAATATTTTCCTTCTTGATATGTTGCACATCAGCATGCGGATGATATACACCATCTGGATGTTCTTCTGAAGTTTGGTTGTCACGAAGAACAAGATCCAACTCATACTGGCCATCACGCTTACGCGCAATAGGAGTAATCGTATGATGCGGGGTGCCATCTGATTCAGCTAGAACTCCCACCTCTGGATCTGAGTAAGTACGCCATGCTGCTAGAATTTTAGAAGACAAAGCTAAAAGCGACTCTTTTTCTCTACTCTTGATACGAATAACAGACATTGGCCAATTAACAATACCTGCTTCAACCTCAGGAAATCCTTCAAAGCTAAACGTCTCTTCGACTTCAGCAATCTCCATAGGGAAAGTATGACGACCTCCTTGATAATGTTCATGTGTCAAAATCGAACCACCAACGATTGGAAGGTCAGCATTTGATCCTGCAAAATATCCTGGAAATTCCTCAACTATGGATAGAAGGCGTTCAAAAGTTAAGTCACTGATTTTCATAGGTTCATGTTGACCATAAAAGAAAATAGAGTGTTCATTAAAGTAAGCATAAGGCGAGTATTGGAAGCCCCACTCCTTGTCTTCCATTTGAAAACGAATAACACGGTGATTGCTACGGGCCGGGTGATTAATGCGACCCAAATAACCTTCATTTTCCATACAAAGTTGACACTTAGGATAATCGGAAGCTAGCGCATTCTTAGCAGCTGCAATAGCCTTAGGATCTTTTTCAGGTTTCGAAAGGTTGATAGTGATTTCTAAATCACCATACTTTGTTGGAGCCTTATAGGCGATATTTTGAGCAATTGCTTTTACCTTGACATAATCATTGCGCTTACTGAGGGCATAAAAATCAGCGATAGCTTGCTCTGGATTACATTTATATGTATCCCAGAAGTTACGATTGACAAGGCTAGGACTTGGTGTAATCAGGTCCATTAGTTGAGCTCCGATGATATCTTGCTCTTCATTAAGTTCACCTACGGAACCAGCTTTCACACCTGCTTGAAGCAATTGGTCTTTAAGATCAATCAATTCAGAACTATCTGTTTCAACTTCATTGACAGCTTCACCAACTAATGCGAAAACACGGTTTGTCAGATAAATACGATCTAATTCTTCATAGTCACTGTTAGCAATGACTGCTGTTACAAAGGCATCTACTAAATGTTTCATCATTTTGACATCTCTTTCTCATTAATCAAGTACTCGTGAACCGCCAGCTACTTCAGCGATATAGAAGCTTGGTGCATAACCAACGACCTCTTCATAACGTTGACCAACTGATTTTTTGAAGTCTTCAACTTTATATTTATTTACAAGTGCGATGGCACATCCACCAAATCCCGCTCCTGTCATACGAGCTCCAAGAACACCTTCTTGTTCCCATGCTGTGTGTGCCAAAGTATCAAGCTCAAGACCTGTAACTTCATAATCATGTTCCAATGACACATGAGAAGCATTCATAAGGCGTCCAAAGCCTTCCAAATCTCCTGCTTCAAGAGCTTTACGGGCTTGAAGTGTACGTTGATTTTCAAGAACTGCATGGCGTGCACGTTTGATACGATTTTCATCTTTAATCAAGTAGCTGTATGCATCGAATGTCCAGAGGTCCAATTCACCAAGTGTTTGAATATCAAGCTTTTCTTGGAGTTCAGATACTGCTGTTTCACATTCAGCACGACGTTCATTGTATTTAGAATCAGCCAATTCACGACGTTTGTTAGTGTTCATGATAACAACAACATTGTCTTTAAGGTCAAGTGGTACCAAGTCATACTCTAAAGTATTTGTATCCAAGTAAATCGCACGTTGTTCAGCTCCCATACCAATAGCGAATTGGTCCATGATACCAGAGTTAACGCCGATAAAGTCATTTTCAGTTTGCTTACCAATTTTAACCAAGTCAAGGCGTTCCAATTTAAGGTCAAATAGTTTTTCAGCAATAACACCAATCAACAATTCCAAAGATGATGATGATGACAAGCCTGATCCATTTGGAATGTTACCATAAATGTAAATATCCATACCTGAATCAATCGTATGACCAGCTTCTTGCAAGAAATGAAGAACACCTTTTGGATAGTTTGTCCAGTTGTGTTCTTTTTCAAAACGAAGATTTTCAAGTGGTACTTCGATGATTCCCTTATCTTCAAAGTTACCTGAGAAGAAACGCAAAACTTTGTCATCACGTTTGCGGGCCGCTCCGTAAGTACCTAGAGTAATAGCTGCTGGGAACACATGTCCACCGTTGTAGTCTGTGTGTTCACCAATCAAGTTAATACGACCTGGTGAAAAGAAAGTATGATCTGCTTCAACTCCGAAGACTTCTTTAAATTTTTCTCTCAATTGTTCTGGTTTCATTTATGTTTCCTCGTTAAACTTATTTTTTATAGCTATAGTGTAACCCCTTTCAACTTTTACATCAATAGTTTTACTAAAATTTTACTAAAACTAAGTAAAATGGATTAACCTATGCTATACTAGAGCTAACTAAAGGAGACTATATATGGCTACATTAAAAGACATTGCTTCATTAGCAAAGGTCTCAATCGCGACCGTTTCCCGTGTGTTAAATCAAGACGAATCCCTCTCTGTTACCGAAGAAACTAGACACCGTATCTTAACTGCTGCGGATGAGTTGGGATACACTAGACACCAAAAAAGCGGAAATTTTAAAAAAGAGAAACACCAGATTGCCATTATCCAATGGGTCAGTGAAGAAGACGAATTAGATGACGTCTACTATTATAATATTCGACTCGGCATTGAAAAAAGGGCTCAGGAACTCGACTACGAGGTTCTACGATATTTTAACGATATCCCCTTTAACCTGGCTGAGGAAGTTATCGGTGTAATCTGTATCGGAAAATTCAGTAAATCTCAAATTTCTGATTTTGAAGCACTGAGCAAACCCCTTGTATTTGTGGATAGCGATACCTTAACCCAGGGACACCCTTGTATCACGACCGATTTTGAAAATGCTGTTCAGACTGCCCTCCAATATTTAAAAAACCAAGGGTGTCAATCAATCGGACTTTTAACAGGTGAGGAGAAGACAACCGACTTGCAAGAAATTATTCCTGATTCACGTCAGCGTGCCTATCGCAATTTTTGTATTGAAGAGGGGATTTACGATGCTAACCACATATTGAAAGGAAACTTTAGTGCACTATCTGGTTATGAACTTATCAAAGCTAAACTAGAGACAGAGGAGAAACTTCCAGATGCCTTTTTTGCCGCAAGTGATAGCCTAGCTATTGGAGCACTCAGAGCTTTTCAAGAAGCTAACCTCATTGTTCCAGATCAGATTCAAATCATTTCCTTTAACGATACAATCATGGCAAGACAGGTATTTCCACCCTTATCCTGTGTCACTGTCTACACCGAAGAAATGGGGCGAACTGCCATGGACGTCCTCAATAAGCAAGTCTTGGCCCCACGGGAAATTCCAACTCTTACCATGTTGGGTACGAAATTAACCTTGAGGGGTAGTACGAAGGAAAAGACAATCCAACTGCCAACTAACCCATGATTATTCAATAGATTAAAAAGTGGTTGTCAACTTAAGTTGACAACCACTTTTTATTTCATCTTCACACAAATAGCATCCCAGGCTTGGAGTTTGCCTTGTTCTGCAATTGATTTTAGTTCGGTATTTGCAATGATAACTTCAATACCATCGACATCATAATCAAAGTCTTGTTCTTGGTCTGATAGATTAACTGCAACTAGATAGCTGCTCTCTTGAGTCTTACGAATATAGGCAAAGACCTTATCGGCAGTTTCCAAGAGTTCAAAGTCAGCATCAATCAACCAATCCTTTTTTTTGCGAAGCTCGACCAGTTTCTGATAGGTATAAAAAATCGAATCTGGATTAGCTAGAGCTGAGGCAACATTGATATCCTTATAGTTAGGGTTAACAGCTAGCCATGTTTTATCAGCTGTGCTAAATCCAGCATCTTTGGACGTATCCCATTGCATTGGTGTTCGGGCATTGTCACGACCCACCCGACGGATTTGTTCCATGATAACTTCTAGCGATACTCCTTTTTCGAGAGCTTCTTTGGCATAGTTGAGAGATTCAATGTCATTCAATTCTTCCAAAGTTCTAAAAGGATAATTGGTCATGCCGATTTCTTCACCTTGATAAATGTAAGGTGTTCCCCTCATAAGATGAAGGAGGATAGCTAAGGCCTTGGCTGACTTCTCACGATAGACACCAGTATCTCCCCACATTGAAAGAATACGAGGTAGATCATGATTATTCCAGAAAAGTGAGTTCCACCCTTGTCCCAACTCTAACTCGGTTTGCCATTTATTAAAAATAGTCTTAAGCGCTGAAACGTCCAACTCCTTCTCATACTCCCATTTAGGACTATCTGGCTTATGCTGAAGTCCAATATGTTCAAATTGGAAAACCATGGAAAGTTCTTGATTATCTGGATTTGAATACTGTTTAGCAATTTCAGGTGTTGCTCCCCAGGTTTCACCAACAGTTAGAAGGTCATGCTTTCCAAAGCTTGCCTGGTTCATCTCCTTGATGTAATCGTGAAGTTTTGGACCGTTTGTATCAATCAGTTGATCTGGGATCTTACCAATCATATCAATCACATCCATGCGGAAACCACCGATTCCCTTATCAATCCAGAAATTCATCATGTCATAAACTTTCTGGCGCAACTGTGGATTTTCCCAGTTGAGGTCTGGCTGTTTCTTACTAAAGAAATGCAGATAATATTGGCCTGAGGTCTCATCATATTCCCAAGCAGATCCACTAAAGACAGATACTAACTCATTAGGTTCATCTCGCCAGATGTAGAAATCACGTTCAGGACTTTCTGGATTGTCACGCGCTTCGATGAACCATGCATGCTCATCAGACGTATGGTTAACCACCAAGTCCATAACAATTTGAATATCACGCTTCTTGGCTTCCGCCAAAAGCTCATCCATGTCACTCATATCCCCAAAAATATCCGCAATAGCCTCATAGTTAGCGATATCATAGCCATTGTCATCCATTGGACTGTCATAGACGGGCGAAAGCCATAGGGCTGTTATTCCGAGTTTTTGAAGATAATCTAGTTTACTGGTAATCCCCTTGAGGTCACCGATTCCATCACCGTTGGAATCCATGAACGACTTGGGGTAAATTTGATAAATTGTAGCCTTGTGCCACCAATATTTTTGCATACTTGCCTCCCTTTCGAAACCTATTCTTAGTTATTTTGTCTGCTTACTATCCAGATTAACTTTCTTGATTAAGCTAAGCATTTTTCATTGCTAGTTTTATTTTACGCTTCTTATCTATTTGTGCAAGCGTTTTCGTGTTTTATTTTGAAAAAGTTCTCCTGGAGATAGGGGAGAACTTTCATATATCTGTTATCAATTATCGATAACAAGGATAACATACTTATATTGTGAAAACTTTTTCCTGACCGTCTTCTGTGTAGGCCACATGCCCAGTTTTAGCTTTCAAGTCAATGGTTAAACTTGCACATTCAGCATCATTTTTCCAAGAGAGCACCAATTCGGTCGGACTTGGAGCTTGAGCAGTGAAATCGCCTTCGAAAGATGGGTGTTGATTTCGGAAGCGGATAAGGTTAACTAAACGTTGAACCACTTCAGTTTCTGCCGCTGCCGCGATTTCTTTTTCATCAAAATTATGACGGTTGATTTCACGACCATCACCTCGTGCTTCAACTGCTTCAATATCGTTCTTACCTGCAAGTAAACCAACGTAGTAGATTTGTGGAATACCTGGTGTGAAGACTTGTAAAGCTCGTGCAGCGAGATAAGTATCATCATCTTCATCAAAGAGAGAATATATCGTTGAGCGAATTTGATGGACATCAAATCCATCCTCATCCTTATGCTCATCCGATACGATAAGACTGAGGTTAGCACCACGATCCAATGCCAAGTCAACCAACTTACGGGCATCTTTACTATCAATAAGTCCGTCTAAATCTGGTTTAACCGGAAGGCCATCATGGCAATCAAGCATCGTGAATTGACCATGTGGACGTGTTTGAAGATAATCAACAAGGAACTTAGATTCTTCATTACTAAGAGCCTCAAAAATACGGTACGGCAAGATAAAGTCATAAATCCAGCAACCATGCTCTGCCAATTTGTATTGAATAGAATAATGGGCGTGCACCTCTGGCAAGAGAGCAATATCGTAAGATTTCGCCACACCAAGAATCCAGTCAAGGAAATCATAGATATCAGGCTCTACAAAGAAACATGATGTTCCAAGTTTTTTCAAAACGTAACCGACAGCATCTAGTCGAATAATCTTAACGCCATTGTCATGGAAATGTTTGAAAATATCGACAAACAGTTGTTTTACTTGCTCTGAGTGTACATCCAAATCAATTTGTTCAGATGGGGTTGTTTTACCAAAAGTTGTCCAAACTTTTTCTACTTCACCAGTTTTTTCAATAATGAACTCTGAATACGGTACTTTGCGACGCAAGAACATTTGATCGATATCAGATTGAACTGGCACACCATCTTCCCAGATTTTTTCAAGCGTCAAGAAATAATCAGCATATTGAGAATCACGGCCATTCTTCAAGAAATCTTGGAAATATGGAGATTTTTGAGAAATATGGTTAACCATGATATCAAGAAGAATATCGTAATCCTCTGCTAGATTTCTCACATCCTCCCAGTCGCCAAACTGAGGATCGATTTCAAAATAGGTTAGCGGTGCGAAACCACGATCCCCTGAAGAAGGGTAGGGAGGCAAAATGTGGATTCCACCTTCAAAAAGATTAGGAAAGTAAGTATCTAGATTTGATTTGAGTGCTTTTAAATTTCCACCAAGTGAGTCTGGATAGGTAATGAGTTGTACCTTATTTTTAACCATTAAATGCTTCCTCCAATTTTTCCAATGTTGGCAATTCAACGACTGCTCCAACATACTGTAATTTATAGGCTGAGGTACGACTGCCATCGTCTACAGCTTCTAAAATTGTTTTTCCTTTACAAAGCCCTGTGTAGAAGCCTGACCAGAAAGCATCGCCTGCACCTGTCGCATCGACAACTTTTGTAGCTTTGGTTTCTCTTCGAACCATTTGCTCTCTATTTGCAACAACTAGACCATCTTTGCCAAGTGTCATGACGACCAGTTTAGCACCCAAATCCAGGAATTTCTTAATTTGATTGTCAACAGTGTCTGGTCCAAAAATACGTTCGGCGTCATCTTCAGAAGGTTTGATAATATCTACATGTTTAATCAACTGCTTTATGTAGTCAATGCCGTCATGTCCTTCTTGCCAGAGGGCAGGATGATAGTTAGGATCAAAGGAAATCAAGGTTCCTTCTGCTTTGGCTTGTTCAATCAAGTTCTCAATAGTTTTGCGGGAGTGTTCTTGAGAAATTGGCCAAGATGAGAAATGAAGAATCTTGCTTTCAGAAGCTAGTTCTTTCAATTCGTTAGTGTAATCCAGCTGGTAATCCGCACCACGATAAAAGATAGGAATCGGTGTCCCAGTAGTTTTATTGACCAAAACCATACTGGTAGAAGCCTTGTTTTCCTGAATAATGCCATCTGTTAGACCACGCTGTTTGATAGTCTCTTTCAAAAACTCGCCCATACGGTCTTTACCCACAGCAGCTACCAAAGCTGAGCGTCCACCTAAGGCTTTGACGTTCATGGCAATATTAGCAGGGGAGCCTCCAAAGAAAGGATGATAACTCCCTTCAAGATCAATCATGTCCACTAAAACCTCGCCCACTGTAAGCACATCAATTGCTTTTTCTCCCAAAGGTAAAGGCTTTTCTAAATCATACATACTTGTCTCCTTATATCAGTTTTCAAAGAAAATTGCCACCTGATAGTTTGCCTTGGACAATCGTCAAGACATTTTTGCTCTATCAGAGGACAATTTTCAAATAGTTTTAACGAATAGCTTTTTCAGTAGTCACATCGAAGAAGTGTCCTTTAGCAACATTGAATGTCAAGGTAACTTTTTCGCCTGGATTGTGGAAGTCACGGGCATCAACACGGGCTGCAAACTCATCGTGACCGATTTTGACGTAAAGCATAGTTTCAGCTCCGAGGAGTTCAGCGACATTTACTTCTGCTTCTACAGTAGCATTTGGATAAGCTTCACGAGCAACAAGTTCACTTGTAACATCCTCTGGACGGATACCAAAGATGACTTTCTTACCAAGGTAACCTTTGTCTTTTAAAATTTTAAGTTGACCAAGTGGTACTTCAAGCTCAACCCCACTATCACTCACAATCTTGTCGTCGTGAACAGTAACTTCAAAGAAGTTCATAGCAGGGCTACCGATGAAGCCAGCTACAAATTTATTGGCTGGAGTGTTATAAAGTTCTTGAGGTGTACCGATTTGTTCCACACGTCCAATTGTTCCTGAACCATCAGGATTTTTTGTTGAACTCATGATGACGATACGATCAGCCAAAGTCATAGCTTCAGTTTGGTCGTGAGTAACATAGATTGTTGTTGAACCGATACGTTGGTGGATTTTAGCGATTTCAGCACGCATTGACACACGAAGCTTAGCATCCAAGTTTGAGAGAGGTTCGTCCATGAGGAAGACTTTGGCGTCACGAACGATGGCACGTCCCATAGCTACACGTTGGCGTTGCCCACCTGAAAGGTCAGCTGGTTTACGTTCCAAAAATTCTTTCAGTCCAAGAATATCTGCTGCTTCACGAACACGTTTATCAATTTCTTCCTTGCTATATTTACGTAATTTAAGACCAAACGCCATGTTATCGTAAACCGTCATATGTGGGTAAAGAGCGTAATTTTGGAAAACCATAGCGATGTCACGATCTTTAGGTGATTTGTCGTTAACAACTTCACCATCGATTTTCAATTGACCTTCAGTGATGTCTTCAAGTCCTGCCACCATGCGAAGTGTTGTTGATTTACCACACCCTGATGGTCCGACAAAGACGATGAACTCTTTATCTTTGATATTGAGGTTAAAATCTTCTACTGCATAATGTGTAGCATTTGGGTATTTTTTGTGAATGTGGTTAAGGTTTAATTCGACCATTGTTTTCTCCCTTTATCTGAGTGATTCTTTCTTTGATTGTTACCGTAATATTTTATTGAGTTTGGTTAGTGTCTAAATAGCTTATTTTACTGCACCGTTACTCATTCCTGAAATGATATTCTTTTGGAAAATGAGGTAAACGATTGTGATGGTAATGATTCCTACGATGTATGATGCGAAACTTGGTCCATAATCGTTGAAGTATTGCCCTTGATAGTTGTATTGGAAGAGTGGAAGTGTCCACATTTTTGAATCTTTGTTCAATACCAACAATGGAAGCATGAAGTCATTCCAGAACCAAAGGGCATTGATGATTAGGGTTGTCGCATGCATTGGTTTAAGCATTGGGAAGATGATTTGACGGTAGGTTGTGAACTTATCCGCACCATCAATTTCTGCTGCTTCATCTAAACTATCTGGCACACTAATTTTAATGTAACCTACATAAAGGAAGAGGGTTTGTGGAATAGCATATGTTAGATACAGAATTACCAAGCCGTACATATTAGCAAGACCAAGTTTACTCATCATGACTGTGATTGGGATCATGATAACTTGGAAAGGTACAAAGATTCCCAAAATCAACAGTGAATACATGATGTTGAAAGCTTTACGTTTTGACATGTTGCGAGCAATTGAGTAGGCTGCTGCTGGGATGAATATTGCTACTACAATAAGTGAGAGGATTGTAATAACTGCTGAATTCCAGAAGTAACCACCAATACCATCCGCAATCAAACGCTGGTAGTTGCTTAGAGTAAATGGGTTAGGCAGGCTAAAGAAATGATTCATGATGTCCTTGGTAGTCTTAAAGGAACTAAAGACTGTTACCAAGAGTGGTACTAGAATGAGGATACCACCGACAACGAGGAGGGCGTATTTCCAAAAATTCGTTACTTTTTCTTCTTTATTCATTTGTGATACTCCTCCATTAAATTTCAAATTTCTTAGATAGTTTGATTTGTAGGACTGATACGACACCGATAATCAAGAAGAGGATAATGGCAATCGCATTGGCATAACCGTATTGGTTGCTCTTGAAAGCATAGTTATAAACTAAGAGCCCTAGAGATGTTGTAGCGTTATTTGGTCCACCACCTGTAAGTGCAAAGATTTGGTCAAAGGCTGTTAACCCTGATTTAAGTGCTAGGATGAAGACCATTGAAACTGTAGGAAGTAAGTATGGTAACTCAATCTTCCAGAAGGTTTGTTTAGCAGTAGCCCCGTCAATGGCTGCAGCTTCAAGAATATCATCTGGAATACTTTGAAGACCTGCAAGAAATAGGATGATTGGCATTGCTACCCCTTGCCAAAGGAGAACAAAGATTGTTGCAATGACTGCTCCAAAGCTAGTTCCGAGCAAGCTTTCTTGCAAGAAACCAATCCCCAAAACCTTACCGATTGTTGGAAGGCCATAGTTAAAGAATTGTTTGAAAATCAAGGAAACGGTCAAACCTGAAAGTACAGCTGGGAAGAAGAACCAAGCACGGAAGAAGGTTTGTCCCTTAATTTTTGAATTGAGCGCACGCGCCACAACCATTCCGATGAAGATTTCTCCAATAATCAAAGCCAAGGTTAAGACGATGGTAAAGATGATAGCTTGGAAGAATTTTCCATCGATCAAGAGGAGTTTGTAGTTATTGAGGCCGACAAACTTATAATTGTAAGTCAAACCAGTCCAGTTTGTGAGACTATAGAAGGCTCCTTGTACCATAGGGAAGTAAAAGAAGACAGCTTGTAAGATGATTGGTACAATGAGGAAGGTCCATCCCCAATATTTATTCAAAAATTTTCGCATTTTGTTATTACTCCTCCTAGTCAAGATCGGCCTTCATAGGATTGAAGAAGGCATTGAGGTTATTTGCCATGTTATCGATATTTTGATCCATCAAGTAACTTGCACTCAAGTTAAAGAAATCTTCTTCAGAGTTCCAGTGTTGTCCCAACCAAACGTAGTGTTTATCTGTGAAGGCAAGTTGTGAAATATTAGCAAGTGGTGATTTTGGATCCTGTTTCACCCCTTCTACGGCAACAGGTGAACCATCAACATCATAATACTTTTGCATTGCCTTAGCTGAGGTCATGTATTCAATGAACTTCTCAGTTTCCTTAGGATGTTTTGTTTTAGCTGATATTGAGAGGGCTAAGTCCCCTGCTCCCACTGTAGCCTCATGTCCTGCCTTATCACCAGGAAAGGCGAACATACCAATTTCAAACTTAGGATCTTGTTGGTTAACTGCCGCTAAAGCCCATGATCCTTGAGGCATCATCAAGGCTTTACCATTGGCAAAGGCAACAACAGCATCGTTATAGGAAGCGCCACGCCAACCATTTTGTGCATTTTCAGCTAGAAGATCCATTTTCTTAGCATCTTCTTTTAGAATTGGGTCAGTCGCTTTAATAGCATTTGGTTTTGAGAAACGAAGGTAATCATTTGCTTTATCACCACTACCAGTTGTCGTAATCAATGACAATTGGTGGTATCCGTTAAGTGTCCAACCCTCTGTTCCTGCAACTGCAAATGGAGATGTACCACTATCCTTAATTTTCTTGGTAATCTCTTGGAATTCTTCGAAAGTTTTTGGTTCTTCAAGGCCAAGTTCTTTGAATTTAGTCTTGTTATAGTAGATACCAGAAACATTGGCATTCAATGGGACATTGTAAATTTTGCCATTTATAGCATACTTTTCAGCATAATTATTTTTGATTCTTTTCAAATAATCCTTACCAGTCATATCTTGGAAATAACCAGCTTTTGCCCATTCCTGGAAGTCCATATTCTGTGGGTAGATATGGATAATATCGGGCACATCCCCAGACAGGATACGTGTCTTCAAGACGATACCGGCTGATGGAACCGTTGTTAATTTGACATGGATATTTGGGTTTTCTTTTTCAAAATCCTTTACCATTTCTTGAAGAGTGTCAGTCATTTCTGTCTTTTGGTTAAAGTATTCAATTGTTACTTTACCATCAGCTGACTGATCCTTCTTTTGACAGGCCGCAAGCCCTACAACAGCTAATGTTGCTAGTCCAGCCAGAGCAAGTTTTTTGTACCACTTCATTGCTTAGTCTCCTTATTAATCTTCTTTGACAAAATAAAATTGTTTACTGAGGAAGTCTCCCTGTGGAAGAACGACTGTGATTCCAGCATACATCAGTTCAGCACCAGAGTATACTTGGCCTGTTCCTTGTAAAATGTAGTTGGCATCTTGGTCGAGATCTTTCAGTTTGAGTGTCGTTTCAACCGTCTCAACTGTTGAAAGAACTCGGACATAGGTTGCTAGAACCTTATTTTCGTAGTTAAATTGTACAGCTGCTTCATTGCTTCCGGCTTCAGGATTTATGAGGCGGTATTGCTGACCAAACTGAACCACTGGACGAATGTCCTTATAATGAGTGATTTGTCCAGCAATTCCATCTTTTTCTTCCTGAGTCAGGCTCGTCAAATCAAGTTCGTAGCCTAAATTACCCATCATAGCTACATCTCCACGCGTTTCCAGAGGTGTCGTGCGTCCCATTTGGTGATTAGGGACAGCTGACACATGAGCTCCCATAGAAATAGTTGGGTAAAGATAGCTTGAACCATATTGAATTGGTAAACGTGCAATAGCATCAGTATTATCACTCGCCCAAACTTGCGGGAAGTAACGCATCATACCAAGGTCGTTTCGACCACCTCCACCAGAACATGATTCAAAGAGAATATTGTCATGCTTGCTTGTCAGGAATTCTACCAAGTCATATAGTCCCAACATGTATTGATGACTCTGCATTTGGCTTTCAAGGTAGTCCGCTCCATTTCCGATGTTAGTCATGTTACGGTTATAATCCCATTTAACATAATCAATAGCATTATCTGTAAGAATCTTATCTAAGACATCTTTCAAGTAAGCCACCACATCTGGATTAGCTAAGTTCAACATGAGTTGGTTGCGTGAGTAAGTATGACCATAATTAGGCACTTGGATGGCCCAGTCTGGATGTTTACGATAAAGATCGCTATCCACCGAAATCATTTCAGGTTCAAACCAAAGACCAAACTTAAGCCCCTTGGCATGAACCTTTTCGATTAAGTCTTGAAGCGGTCCACCAAGTTTTTCTTCATTGACAAACCAATCTCCTAGAGCACGGTTATCGTCGAAACGATTTCCAAACCAACCATCATCCAAGACAAAGAGTTCAACACCTACTTGTCTAGCATCTTCTGCTAACTCAAGAAGTTTTTCTTTTTCAAAATCAAAGTAGGTTGCCTCCCAGTTATTTAGAAGAATCGGACGTTCTTCATGGGCAAACTGCTTAGGAATGATGTAGTCTGTAACAAAGGCTTGACTTTCTTGACTAAGCCCAGTCAAACCTTTGTGGGAGTAAGTAATGAGAGCAACTGGTGTTTCAAAACTTTCGTTTGAAGCAAGTTCCCAGGCAAAGTTCTCATCCTCAATTCCGATAGCTACACGCACCTCATTGATTTGACTCTTTTGGACAAAAGTTTGGAAGTTACCGCTATACATGAGTTGGAAAGCCAAGGCCTCGCCTGCTCCCTCACTGGCTTCGTGATCACAAAGAATCAGAGCTGGTGTCTGAGCATGACCTGAAGCACCACGATTAGAAGCGACTTTAAAGATACCTTGCTCAACTCTTTGACGACGAACCGTTTTCTCACGAGCGTAAGCTCCTTGAAGAGTGACCACATCATAGTCACGGGCAGGTACATCAGCCATAGCACTGAGTGCTCGGTGGATGACCACAGCTTGATTAGAGTGATTGATGACTTCACTATAAGTTACGATTGTGTTGTTGTCTTCAACTACTGTGTAATAGAGTTTTAACTCCAAATCAGCAACTTTATCGACTAAGGTGAAAATCAGTGTTTCTGCATTTTCCAAAGAATGGGGATATGGAAGTTTGCTTTCTAGTGAAATCCCTCTGACCACTTCTGCTTTTAAAAATTCAAAGCGTGTCACATCTGAGACACCATGCTGGATTTTCAAAGACGGTTGACGAAAATCCCCCAAGCCATGTAGCCCCAAAATCTGACGTTGTGTATCATAGCTATATGTTCTGACGTCTGGATTAAGCTGTCCTGAAAAAGCGTGATCACGTTCATGGACTGCATTTGATCCATGGTAGCGATTTACCTTTCGACCTAAGTGTCTTAGCAAAAGATCACCGTCATGCTCTTCAATAATGAGCGACAAATCATTGCTAGTGATGTAATAATAATTTTTGTTAACAACAATGCTCATAGTGTTCTCCTTATTTACAGGTTTAATTATAAACAATGTATGCGCTTTCTAAAATGGAATTTTGTCGCTGGAATATGGTAAAATGTTAGGTAAGGAGGATAAACAATGCTTATTTTTTCAGAACTTGAAACAGGGACCTTAGATTTACGTCTTGATTTTTACGGTTATGAGGATTGTTTACCAGATCAGTTCTTTGGTCCTGCCATTCGAGAAAACTACGTGCTTCACTATATCACTGAAGGTAAAGGCTACCTTGAATATAAGGAGCAAAAAATCCCCCTCCAAAAGGGAGATTTCTTCCTTCTCATACCAGGTGAAGTCACTTATTATTTTGCGGATACTCAAACTCCTTGGTCTTACTATTGGCTAGGTATAAGTGGCATCAAAGCCCAGGAATATTTTAATCTTTCAAGCATCCATGAGACGGCTTATCTAAGGTCCCCCCATACAGAAGCATTAGGCAACTTCATAAGGACTATTGTCAAAGATGCTGAAAGGCTAGATGAAAGTAAGGCATCTCAACTACACGTTATCAGCCAACTATTTGAGCTCATGCATCAGCTGAATGCAGTCTCACCCAACCTTGATCAAGAAACCATCTCACCCAGTCAAAAACTCTATCGCGAAGCTAAACATCTAATTGATATTGGTTATAACTCGCAGGCCATTAGTATCCAATATATAGCTGATAAACTAAGGGTCCACCGCTCCTACTTATCCTCCATCTTCAAAGACTTCCACAAGATTTCTCCCAAAGAATACCTGCTCGAGGTACGCATGAATCGAGCCAAGGAACTCTTGGAAACCACCAATCAACCTATTAAAATTATCGCCTATTCAGTGGGTTACCTAGACCCTTTGCATTTTTCAAAAGCCTTTCGACAGTATTATGACTGCTCACCAAGTCAATATCGGACCTTGAAACAATAACGATTATTTCGATATTTCTACATGAATATTCTGTAATGACGAACATTTAAAGATTTAAAATTACAAAAAAAGCCTATTCTCCTAAAAAACACTATTCTGGCATAAAATTAAATACAAATAGACCTTTAAAATAGAATCAAAACCACTAGCACAGCTAGTGGTTTTCGTGAGACAAAAAATGACAGTTAATGCCTTAACCGTCACTTTTTACTTTTTGGGCAAGACCATCACAAAGCGCCTTCCCGTGAGACTTTCTTCAAATCTATAGCTAAGTTCCTCATGCTCTAGAAGGTATTTGACCACAAAAAGGCCTAATCCTCCTTCTTTCTTAGACTGAGCTTTAGTTGAAGTATTTTCTTTAGATACAATCGTATTTTCAATGACAAAGTCGGTTCCTTCATTTTCTAAACCTATTCGAATTACTCCGCCCTTATCAGAATGCTTGACGGCATTACTGATGATATTTGAGAGAACCAATTTCAAAATAGCTAAATTCATGAAAATACTAGTTGCTGGAAGATAATTTTCAATTGATAGGGAGCGAGTCTCAACCAACACTTGATTTTGAGTGAGTATGCGATTTACCACATCATCTAACTGAATCCACTCCTTATCACCACCTAACTCTTGAACAGAAGACAGGGACAGGATTTCCAGGACGATTTGGTTCATCTCATCAACGATATCAAGGGAGACCGATAGATAGCAATCCCGATCCTTGTAGCGGCCAATCTTATCTCGCATATTTTCGAGGATAATTTTCAAGCTAGCTAGAGGTGTCTTGAGTTCATGCGAAGCCCCTCGTAGAAATTCGACCTTCATCTGCTCCAACTTCAGATTTTCCTGTTTCTGCTGCTCTAGATTGTCGATCACCTCTAGGAGATGATGATAGAGGTCGTTGATCTGTTGCTTAAGGACACCGATCTCATCCTGCGAGTGAATGGGGAGACTTGCTGTCCGATCCAGACGCTTCATCCGCTTGGTCATCTGCTTGATTTCAAGGATCGGAGCGGAAATCATGCGGGCATAGAGATAGGAGGCAATCAGCGACAGAACAAAGGAAGCAAGGAGTGTATAGGGAAGAAAGCCCAGACTAATGTCTCGCGCTTCCTTTTGGGAATCGATAGTCGCTAAGAATTGCAAGGTCAAGTCCTGCCCTTCTTTGGTTTCAATCTTTCGCTCTTCAATCACCAGTGAATTATTCTGGCTAGATGGATTGAGGAGAAGGTCATCCTTGACTTCTAATGCATTTTGTTTTTCCTTGCCCTTGATAGAGACCTTGATATCATTAGTCTTAGAATAGAGGGCAATAACCGTCTCAATGGTGCCCACTTCTTGACCTTGGAAACTTTCAGCCAAGACTTGCGATTTCTTCAAAATCGTCTGACGTTGCGACTCAATATAAGTCGATGGAAAAATAAAGTAGATGGATGCGTGTAACAGGATAACTAAGCCACTAAAGAGGGCGAAAGTTATCAGAAAGATCTTTACAAAGATACTCCGTTTGGTCATGGTCTCTCCAATTTATAGCCAACATTGCGTACCGTTACGATACAGTCCAGTTCCAGTTTTTTTCGTAGTTCCTTGATATAGACGTCAATTACTCGGTCAAAAGGAATCTCCTCGGTTTCCTTCCAGACGGCATCCAGGATCTGAGAGCGGGTCCGGGCCTTGCCTTCATGCTGGAACAAGTATTCCAAAATTTCCAACTCCTTGGCATTCATGGAAATAGCTTGCCCAGCTAGGCTGGCTGTATAACTCTCAAAATCCACCCGTGCCTCTCCATAGGTGAAGACCCGTGAAGGTTGGAGCTTTTTAAAAATAGCTTCGATACGGACCTTCAAGAGGGACAAGGAGAAGGGTTTTTCCAGGTAGCCATCTGCCAACTCTCCAAAGGCTGTCAACTTATAGTCCTCGTCATGGAAGGCCGTCAGCATGAGGACAGGGACTGAGCTGGTCTTCCGGATGGTCTTGAGGACTTCCAAGCCATTGAGGATAGGAAGCTGGATATCCAGCAAGACTAGATCCGGAGCTTCTCTGTGAAAGAGATCCAGGGCCTCCTGCCCATCGCCTGCTTCAAAGACCTCATAGCCACATTCCATGAGATAGTCGCTCATCCCTTCTCGAATCAGGACTTCATCTTCTACGATTAGTATCTTCATACATTATCCTTTTCATCTATATATAGTCGCTTTCTTTCATTATACCGTTTTTTATAGGTGCAGCAAACTTATCATTCAACATCAACTAAGAGGTCTTTAGGTTTCTTGTGAAGAAGCCAGCGAGAAGAAATCAAGGATACTAAGCTTAAGATAAAGCCACCGACTAGAATGACTACCAAAAGTTGCTTAGGTTGGACTGTCATATGAATCTGAGTCAGAGTCTTACTGAAGCTCTCTGCCTCAGCCCCTCCACCGAGATTTGCAGCTAGAGATTCTTTGGTCATTTGCTTATTGATACCTGCCGTAACATTGGAAAGGACTGTTTTACCAACTTTTTCGGCAAAGAAACTAGCCAAACCATATGATAAAAGAAAGGCTGGTAAGGCAATCATCAGCAATTCCACTAAAAATTGACCCGCAACCTGTGTCTTTTTAAGTCCCAAAGCCAAAAAGATACCAACTTCTCTACGACGAGCATTTAACCATAAAATCAACAGAAGGGTTAGCAATAAACTTGTAAAAATGAGACTTCCAATAAACATACGATTTGCCACACGATACATCCCAAGAATAGATTCCTGTAAAGCAGGATAGTTTGATGAGCTCTTAACAAGATCGTAGAGGGTCCAGTTAATGTCCAACTTTTGAATCTTTGCCATCAAGGAATCAAGATTTTGATTGCCTTTAGCAAAGAAAGTGGCATCCTCATAAGTGGCAGTTTCTACGGTATTACCATAGAGTTTTGCTGCTGTGTCTAGATCAGTGATGAGGGTGTTTTCATACAACTCCTGAGCATAGGTCACGGCTGCTTGATTTTTACCAGAGAATAAACCTTTGATAGTCACTTCTACTGTTTCATCAGCCCTTTTTTCGTTATCAGCATCATAGAGATTGGATTTAAGCTTTACTTTATCTCCTACATTAAGACCATTCTTTTTAGCTAAACCTTCGTGCATCAAGATTTGATTATGGTCCTTATCGGTTAGATGTTCTCCTTGGACTAGTTTGTAGGCTCCAGAGACAAACTTATCTTCTTTTGATGAGTCATTGACTCCTGTCAACATCAAGGTAGACTTAAAATTTTTAGCACGTTCTGGCGACTGATTTTGTAGCGTTTGCTCTGTTTCGATAATCTCATGATCTAGTAAATCACCAATACCATTTATCCGTTTAATCGTCGAAACAATCCCTTTAGTCTCACTAATCTTTTTAATATCTTCTCCTTTAAGATTTCCAGCCCCTCGAGGAGTTCCAGGATTCGTGTTACGATTAATCTGCATTGAAAAACTATTGGTAATTGACCCTAGACTCTTGGATGCTGCTTCTTGGGTTGCACTTCGCATAGCAAGTCCTAACAAACTAAGAGTACTCATCAAAAGAATAATGGTTAACAGCAATAGTGACTTTGACCATTTTCGTGTAATATATGCAAAAGCGTTTCGAAACATAAGAGTCCTCTCTTTATTTTTTCTTTTCTATGAGTTGTTTCTTCTTCAACTCTAAAACCACATCAGATGCCTGAGCAACTTCCTTACTGTGCGTGACAACTATGACACATTTTTGGCGATCTAAGGCCATTCTTTTAAGGATATCAATAATATCCTTCGCAGTTTCCTCGTCTAGATTCCCTGTCGGTTCATCTGCTAAGATAATCGGAGCCTCTGAAACCAAAGCCCGTGCAATAGCTACGCGTTGTTGTTGCCCACCTGAAAGTTGCAGGACATTTCGATTAATTTGTTTTTCATCTAATCCCAATTCAGAAAGTATCTTCTTATCAGCATTTTTATTAACAAGTCGTACATTTTCTAAAGGTGTAAGATAATCAATAAGATTGTAATTTTGAAAAACAAGCGCAACATGGTGTCTACGATGATAACTAGAGCCTTTTTTCTTGATATTTTCTCCGTTAAACAAGACCTGCCCCTTCTTGGGATAATCAAGACCTGCCAAAAGGGAAAGTAAGGTCGATTTTCCCGCTCCAGATTGCCCAATAATACTATAAAACTTACCTTTCTCGAAACGATAATTCACCTTCGATAGGATAGCTTCACTTTTATTTTGATAACTATACGTAACATCTTTGAGTTCTAACATAGTGTTCCTTTCTCCTTAACTCATATTAGATAAGATCTCTTTTGGAGTTTTGCGCCAAATGAGACCTGTTGTCACACCGAGCGATAATATTACCAAGACTAGAAGACAGAGATAAGATAGCCCTAAAGGTAGTCCTTGAGGAATTTGATCTAATAACTGAAGAGCCTGCTGCTGTCCTTGCTGTCCTATAAATTCTTGCAAAAACAGTCGACTTAGTAATCGTCCAATAGCAAGGGCTGGTAGCAAAGACATTAGGGACACCAACAATATCTCAACAAGAAATTGAGCAAAAATACGTCCCTTGCTTTTCCCAATTGCTAAAAGAATACCTATCTCATGATTTCGCTCACGCGTCCATAGTGCCATTAAAAACGAGAGGATACCTGCTCCTGTAACAATTAAACTAATCATCATCGTTCTGACGATTCCTTGTAGCGCTTGAGACGATTCCTTCAAGGAGTCAAAAGACTTACGGTCCTCGTCCAAACGTAGACGATACCAATCGATATCTAATTGTTCCACTTGTTTAATGACTTGGTCGATTCTATCTGGATTCTTAATACCAAAGGATAATTTTGTCACTAACTTATCAGTCAAATTAAGCAGTTGGCTAGCGTCCTCATAATGGAGGAAGACTTGATTTTCACTTAAATCTGAGGACATTCCAGTAAATGTCTCCTCCTTCTTGCCAGAAAAAATACCAACGATATCAAAGGTCATTTCCTTAGCACCACTTTCAGTCATCTGAAAATTTGACAAGGTCAGCTTGTCTCCGACGCTTAGCTTATTTTTCCTAGCAAGCGATTCATGAATCATAATTTGCCCTTTAGCAGATAAGTGCTTCCCTTTAAGGAGTTGAAAAGCACCACTCCGAAAATCAACACTTTGGCCTGTTTCCTTAGTGAAAGTCGCTCCCAAGGCTTGATTAGCCTCATTATTAAGGTCATCACGTTCCACCGTTTGTTTTCCTATAACGACCTTCTTATCGATTAGTCGTACTGGGCTTATATATTCAGGTATCGTTGTCATCACATCAGATAGATGACTAATCTTTTCCCCCTCTTTCCAGGAAAATGCACTGCCTCTTTCTTTACTTATCAAAGCAAAACTTGCCCCACTTGACTTCTTGATTTGTGCCTTCATTCCTCCACCAACTTGCATAAGAGAGAAACAAAAATACAAGCAAGATAATATCAAAAACAAAATGAGAAAAAGGATAATATTCCGCGTTTTTTTGCGAAAAATATAAGCAGTTGCCTGTTGTAAGAGAACCATCTTCCACCTCCATTTAAGACATTAGCCCCAGCTACACCAAAGATAGGTGAGGGCGCTTTCATTTTCTTATCCTAATTATAGACGACAAATGTGAAACCTTTATGAAATTAAATATTCTAATCATGATTGACTTTAAACTCTTTTTCTCCAACAAATCGACTTTCGCTAATAGCATTTACCTCAGGCATTTGATATAATTTTCCTCAGAGGTATTTTTATTTATGAAGAAACAAGCTTTTAGTTCTGAACAGTATTTGAATCTGCAGCGCGACCATATTTTGGAGCGTATTAACCAGTTTGACGGCAAGCTCTACTTGGAGTTTGGTGGTAAAATGTTGGAGGATTTCCACGCTGCCCGCGTCCTTCCTGGTTATGAACCTGACAATAAAATCAAGCTCCTTCAAGAGCTCAAAGATCAGGTTGAAGTGGTCATTGCCATCAATGCCAGCAATATCGAGCACTCTAAGGCTCGTGGTGACCTTGGCATTTCTTACGACCAAGAGGTCCTTCGTCTGATTGATAAATTCAACGAGCTCAATATCTACGTAGGTTCTGTTGTCATTACGCAGTATTCAGGTCAACCTGCGGCTGATGCCTTCCGTAACCAACTGGAAAAAAATGGCATCACATCTTACATCCACTACCCTATCAAGGGCTATCCAACGGATATGAACCATATCATTTCTCCTGAAGGCATGGGAAAAAATGACTATATCAAGACCAGCCGTAACCTTATCGTTGTTACTGCTCCTGGTCCCGGTTCTGGTAAACTAGCAACATGTATGTCTAACATGTACCACGACCAAATCAATGGTATCAAATCGGGTTATGCTAAATTTGAAACTTTCCCAGTTTGGAATTTGCCGCTTCATCACCCAGTCAACTTGGCCTATGAAGCTGCCACTGCCGACCTTGATGATGTCAATATGATTGACCCCTTCCACTTGGAAACTTATGGCAAAACTACGGTAAACTACAACCGTGACATCGAGATTTTCCCAGTCCTTAAACGTATGCTTGAACGTATTCTTGGTGAGTCTCCTTACGCTTCACCTACGGATATGGGTGTTAATATGGTTGGTTTTGCCATTACGGATGATGAGGCAGCCAAAGAAGCTTCCAAACAAGAAATCATCCGTCGCTACTATCAGACCGTTCTTGATTTCAAAAATGAACGTGTGCCTGAGTCTGCTGTTAAGAAGATTGAATTGCTCATGAACGATCTTGGCATCACTCCTGAAGATCGGCAAGTGGTCGTTGCAGCGCGTGCTAAGGCTGAAGAAACAGGTGGTTCTGCCCTTGCGCTTGAGTTGCCGAATGGTCAAATCGTCACTGGTAAAAATTCGGAACTCTTTGGTCCAACAGCGGCAGCTTTGATTAATGCTATCAAGACTTCTGCAGGTATTGCCAAAGAAACGAAACTCATCGAGCCTGAGGTGGTTAAACCTATCCAAGGTCTGAAGATTGACCATCTGGGTAGTCGCAATCCTCGTCTCCACTCCAACGAAATCCTCATCGCCTTGGCCATTACAGCTGCCAACAATGCGGATGCAGCGCGTGCCATGGAGGAACTTGGTAACCTTAAGGGCTCTGAAGCTCACTCAACAATCATCCTTACTGATGAAGATAAAAATGTTCTCCGTAAGCTTGGTATCAACGTCACATTCGATCCTTACTATCAATATGACAAATTGTACCGTAAGTGATAAATAACTATAAACATCAAAGACCTCAGTTTTAGTAACTGGGGTCTTTTAAAAATGACTTTAGCTTGATAAAGAAAAAGGGAAACTCAATCGAGTTCCCTTTTTGATAACCCACTTTTTCGTCTCGACCCATTCCCAATGAAAAGGGAGTGGCCTAGCATAATTATGAAAAAGTGAGTTAAAGGTATCAAACAGAGGGCTAAGCCACTCCCGATTCTAATCAGCCTACGATTTCTAACTTGAGAAAAGGTAAGCTAAAAAGCAAAATTATAGTAGATAGGACAGCAACAAGTGGGAGGTAACGACCTCCAAAAAGGTAGAGAAACAATGGAGCTATCGCTATGAAACGATTTAGAAAATTGCTAGTAACTCGAACGGTTTGTCCGTCCTCCACAGTAATAGTATTAGACTTGTAACCCAATTTACCAACACTCAAACGAGCTTTTGATGACGGTAGGGAAACAGTCACTGCTTCCACACCAGAAACTGTTCCGACAAGACTAGTGTCTACTCGAATGGGACTCTTTCTAGCCACCTTACTAGCTTCTATTGTAATACTAGCCACTAAGCATCTCCTTTTCCTATCTTATTACTTACATTATACACCTTTCGAAACGCTTTCACAAGCTAATTAACTATTAAATCAAGGTTTCTTGAAAATGTTTTATGTTTTCAAAAGTTCTTAAACCGCTTTGATTAACTTTGAAAATATTGGATTTTAAATAGTAAAAAGGGCCCAGTCCTATCCGATACAGAACTGAACCCTTTCCTATAACAATTTGTCTATCATGTAGGGATAAGTGCTTGAGGGGGATAGTATTCCTATACGGGAATGGAGGCACTTTCCTTACAAAAGATCTCATTTACTTAGTCCAATCCATTAACATAAGCATCTACTGCTACGATTGCTTGAGCAATATCAGACGCTTTCACTTCAAATGGCATTTGATGGATAGTTTCTCCTTCAATTGTCGCTTGTTGACCAACCTTGAGAAAATCTTCGTAGCTTGCATTTTCAAGATGCATTTCTTTAAGAGTCGTTGGCATGCCAATTTTTTGATAGAAGCGAATGTATTTATCCAAAACTTCTTTTGGACGATTTTCTAAGAACAATTGCACAAGAGTTCCGTAGGCTACTTTTTCACCATGAGTCAAATGGTGAATATCGCCAGTGAGGGCTGTAAAACCATTATGGATGGCATGAGCAGCAGCCAAACCACCACTTTCAAATCCAATACCACTAAGAAGGGTATTAGCTTCAATAATGTTTTCGAGGGCAGGCGTTACCACTTTAGCTTCACATGCGGCCATGGCTTGTAGACCATCTGCAAAAAGAATCTCTTCACAGCGTTCAGCAATGGCAACCCCTGCTAGAGTTTGGTGTTTACCTAGCATGGTTTTTCCGTTAGCTTGCATAACTGCTCGAGCTTCTACCCAAGTTGCTAAGCCATCTGCTATACCAGATGCTAACAAACGTTTTGGTGCTTGAGAGATAACCTTACTATCCACCAAGACCAACTCTGGGTTCTTAGAGTAGAAGATATAGCGCTCAAAGGCACCCTCGTCAGTATAGATAACAGATAAGGCTGAAACTGGAGCATCTGTAGATGCGATGGTTGGGGCAATAACAACTGAAGATTGTAGAAGATCCGCAATGGCTTTAGCACTATCGATGGTCTTACCACCACCGAGTCCAATGACTAAATCACAGCCTTCTTCTTTGGCCAGACTGACCACACGATTAATTTCATTATCCGATGCTTCACCATTAAAGAAGACTGGTACAACTGCGAGTCCATTTTGAACGAGGTATTCTTCGAAACGTTTACCAACAATGTCATAAACTACTGAATCACACAATAGTACAGGGTGACTTCCTAGTTCCAAAATGGCTTTTGCATTTTCAAATAAGGCATTTTCACCTTGAATGTAACGTGACGGGCTTGCAAAATTTCTCATAGTCTTTCTCCTTCGAAATAAATATAGTTATATAGAATCAGTTAAATGGACCTATTCTTATCCTACACAGGACTAAATCCTTTTAAAAGACTGTCTAGCTTTTGTCATCAGTACATTATACTGGTCGTGTTTATCATCTAGCCACTATTCTTCTTCTGGGTAGACCAAGCCCCAATCTTTGCGGAGTTGGGTCATGAGCTCCATGACATCTCGGCTATAGTTCAGATAAAGATGATTTTCTTGACCTGAGACGGCTGCTTCCATATCTAGGACTTCGTACTGGAGGGCTTTGGCGGTTTCTCCTACCTCGATGACTTCTTGTGAGCCATCTTCCGTATAGGTGATGACTGCCTTTTGCCCACGTGGGTACTCATAAAGTTCGATATAACCCTTATCATAAGCAATGGTGCCACGTTTAGGTTGTTTGGCATGAAGACTCAGTGTCACCGTCGCCATTTCCCCTTCTGCATTGGTAAGGAGAATACCCGCTTGCTCATCAACACCAGTGGGAGCTAATTTAACCTGTGAAACCATTTCTGTCGGTTGTGACGTCATAAACCAACGCACAAATGATAGGGCATAAACTCCGATATCAAGTAGGGCCCCACCAGCCAGATTACGATTGAAAAAGCGGTTGGTCATGTCATATTCTTTATAAGAACCAAAGTTCATCTGGATAACCTTGAGTGGGCCTAGCTTGCCGCTATCTACGATTTCAGAGAGTTTTCGATAGATAGGCATATGGAAAATGGTCATGGCTTCTGCCAGTTTGACATGATTTTCTTCGGCCAGTTGGATAGCTTCTGCCAATTCCTCACTGTTTAAGGTGATAGATTTTTCACAGAGAACGTGTTTTCCTGCTGAGAGTGCCTTGCGAAGAAAATTGATATGCGTATTGTGAGGCGTTGAAATATAGATAATATCCACTTCAGAATCTTCAAACACTTCGTCAATCTCTTTATAAACCTTTTCAATGCCATATTTCTCAGCAAAGGCCACTCCCTTGTCATAGGTACGATTTGCAACGGAATAGAGTTTACCACCTAGGGCTTCTAAAGCCTGTGCCAACTCATTCGCGATAACACCAGTCCCAAGACTTGCCCACTTATACTTGATTTGATTTTTCATAGCGTAACTTTCTTTATTTTTGAATGGTCAATTCACTAACCTGAGATAAGATTTCAACCTCACTCGCTCCTGCCTGAAGTAGCGCTGAAGCTGTGTAGGCTCCCTCAATAAGGGGGACCTGTTGAATAAGAATATCCTTATCTGAAAATTCTTCCACCATCTCCAAATTCATGCGAGCACTGCCCAAATCGTAAAAGGCCAAGAGACGTCTAGCAGGCTGACTATCCACTGCTACTTGAACATGTTCAAAACTAGATCCCAGTCCACCATCCTCAAGACCTCCTGTAGCCGTCAAAGGAATATCTGGTGCAACTTCACGAATCAGACTCACCAAGCCTTTGGCAATATCAGCGGAGTGGGATACAATCACAATTCCAAGTTCTGGCATATCCTAGCCCTCCGATTCTAGCAAGGCTTTGAAGAGTAGACCAGACGAATAAGAGCCTGGATCAATGTGACCAATAGAACGCTCACCTACATAAGAGGCACGCCCCTTGGTAGCCACAACTTCCTTGGTTGAAAGAACAGCTTGATCAATAAGGTCATTGGTTAATTGACCTTGTTTGACAGCTTCAACAACTGGGTGCCAAACATCCACCATGGTCTTTTCACCAACTTGTGCATGACCACGTTTTTTAATCATCTCGAGACCTGCCTCAAGCACTCCTGCCAAATCTTGACCAGCTTGTTCAGCCTTCATCATGCCCATAAAGGCAGACCCATAAAGCGGACCTGAAGCACCACCAACCTTACTAATCAAGGCCATAGACACCGCCTTAAAAACTTCGGCTGCACTTTGGGGTTCAGTACTGTTAATAGCCTCAATGGCTGCTGCCATACCACGCGCCAAGTTAGCACCATGATCACCATCGCCAATAGGACCGTCTAATTCAGACAAGTGGTCTTTTTCTGCTTCAACCCTTTGATCAAAGCATTGCATCCATTTTACTGCAACTGTTTTATCCATAATATACCTAATTTCTAGTTTTCATGTCAGACTACCAAGCGATGGTCTTAACAGGACTCTCCAGAGCCTCAAGCCAAGCGTCATTTTCAATCTTCATGAGCGTCAATGAAAGACCTGCCATATCAATCGATGTCATGTAGTTACCTAATTTTTTATAGGCCACTTCTAGTCCAACTTCTCCAAGAATGCTTGCTACATCGTTAGCAAAGACATACTGCTCCATGAGAGGTGTCGCACCCATACCATTGATGAGAAGGGCATAGCGTTCACCTGCCTTAGCCTCAAAGGCTTCAAGGAGTTTCCCTGTCAATTCTTCAGCTAACTGGCGAGATGGCTGCATAGACTCCTTGCGATAGCCAGGCTCACCATGAATACCAATACCATATTCAATTTCATCCTCAGCTAGGACAAAACCGGGCTTACCAACCTCAGGAACCGTCGCACCGCTAAGGGCCAAACCAATGGTGTGGATATTAGGAACAATCTTGTCAGCCAAGTCCTTGATTTCAGCCAGAGACTTACCTTCACGAGCCGCATGACCTAGGATTTTGTGAACGAAAATAGTACCTGCAACCCCACGACGACCTTGTGTATAGAGGCTATTTTCCACAGCAATATCATCGTCTACAACAACACTAGCAACCTCGATGCCTTCCATTTCAGCCAATTCTTGAGCCATCTCAAAATTCATGATGTCGCCAGAATAATTTTTAACAACCATGAAGACACCAGCTCCTTGGTCCGCTTCCTTGATAGCTTCCAAAATCTGATCTGGCGTTGGTGACGTGAAGACAGCACCTGCAATGGCTGCAGAAAGCATACCATCACCTACAAAACCTGCGTGAGCTGGCTCGTGACCACTTCCACCACCAGAAATGAGACCAACCTGACCAGCAGCCTGCTCATTTCTTGCGATGATGTCAAACCCCTCAACACGATGTACCAAATCACTGTGAACATAAGCCAAGCCATCTAGCATCTCTGTCACTACATTTTCAGGTTTATTGATAATTTTTTTCATGGGATTGCCTCCTTTTCAAAGGTATCATCTATTTGCACTTACATTTGTTCCCTTCTTTAATTGCTTAGACCCCTATAAATAAAGGACTGCAAGGCTTTGTGAGAAAGGTAGCGTAAAAGTATGTAAACGCATACATTTTATGATTTAATTGTAGCATTTGCCTCTACCAATAGCAAGGCAAAAGGCAAGCCCCCCCATTTTCCTGCCCCCTATCATTAAGTAGAAGAAAAATCTCATAGAAAGTCCTATTTTAGTCGTCAAAGCTATTGAAAAACCACCATTCAAGCCTTATAATGGAATGACGAATTAAGCGCTAAGGAGGTTCAAATGACCATCGATTTTCCAAGAGAGACAGAAATAGAAACCAAAAATGAAATGGATGCCGTCCTTCAGGCAGGCCGTGTCCTTATGGAGAGCGGTGCTGAGATTTACCGTATCGAGGACACCATGGGACACATGGCCAAGTCTCTTGGTATCAGAGACTTCTCCACTTATGTGGTCAATCGAGGAGTCATGATTTCTGGACTCAACCGCTCAGGTCTTAAAGAGTCTCGTGTCCTAGCTACCTCAGTCCCGTCTATCCATCTAGGTAAACTAGAGGAAGTAAACCGCCTGTCTCGAGAACTGGCAGAACAGCCAAATCAGCCTGTATCTAGCATTTTCCAAAAGCTGAAAACCATTGAGCAGAAGACTTTCTATCGTCCTTTAGAGGATATTATAGCCTGTGTCATTGGTGCAGGGAGCTTCTCACTAGCCCTTGGAAGTAGCTGGATTGATGGAACTGCTGCGGCTATATCGGGAGTTTTTGTAGGGATTGGCATGCAACTCTTTTCCCGTTTTATTCATACCAGTTTCTTGCAGATTATCCTTTCTAGTGCCATTGCCGCTTTATCAGCTAACATTCTCTATTATTTGGGTATCGGGCAACATCGTAGCGTGATTATTCTGGGCACCTTGATGATTTTGATTCCTGGGGCTTACTTTGTAAATGCCATTCGAGAATTCACCCAGAACAACTACTATAGCGGTCTGGCCCTGATGTTGTCAGGGGTCTCCACTTGTCTATCTATCTCTGTCGGTGTTCTTGCCATGATTTCCATCCTCCCCTTTGCGGAACAGTTATCAGGCATATTCTCAACACCGTCAACCTCATGGCTGGGGGTCTTGATTCAGACCTTCATGGCAGGACTTGGGACAGCAGCCTTCTCCGTGCTTTACCGAGTGCCTAAGAAATACTTCTTAGACCTTGGGACCCTAGGTGCCGGCTCATGGCTCCTCTACCTCTTGATTTGGAACAATACCCATCACGAGGTCCTCGCCATCCTCTTCCCAGCCCTATTAGTCACTATCACCTCACGCTTTTTGGCCCACTACCGTAGATGTCCAGCTACAGTCTTCCTAGCCTCAAGCATGTTCCCACTCATCCCAGGGATGAGCTTCTACCGTGCGGTCTACTTCCTCTTAATCGGAAATGCAGACCTAGGCCTCAGCTTCCTACGAGCTTGTTTCCTGGCCTCCTTTACCATCGCCATCGCCGTCAGTTTGACACAACAAATCCCTAGCCGCTATTTTGTACTAGGGAAGAAGAAATAGATTGTTAAAAGCCATTGGTTTTATATGCCAGTGGCTTTTTTGGTGGCGTTCTAAAATCAGTGAATAGCATATTATGAATATCAAAAATACCCTACTCAAGGATCTATCCGCTGCTAACTTAAAGCAAATACATCATTAACTCTCTTTAATGAAAGTTTATCATTCATATACTATCAGTTTTGTTTAGAGTAGAGTTGGAAAGAGTTTATACAAAAAATAAAAACGCTTACACAATTCTTTGATTTTATTAAAATGTGATGATAAACTTGATATGTAAGCAATAGAACTATAATACTAACTTAATTTTACTCATGAGTTAACCATATCCTTGCTAACATTGTTCAGTTTAATGAAAGGAGCATTATCATGGAAAAGAAAGTATACTTTAAACTTCACAAAGTAAAAAAGCAATGGGTAACCATTGCAGTAACTGGTCTAGCTCTAGGACTTAGTTTTGCAAGCTTGGGCTATGTGTCCGCAGCTGAACAGACTCACCCCACCTCAGAACCAACTGTTGAAAACAGCATCCAAGAAAACGCAATTGATGTCGTAAGCTCGTCAACTAATGAAGTTATTACTAAACCAGAAGAAAACAAATCTTTCGACGCCCCCAATACAAGAGAAAACATCACTGAAACTACTTCTACTGAATCTGACCTAAGTACCACTGAAGCAACTGTTCCAGAAACAAGTACTTCTGAAATTAACTCTCAACAAGCTCTTCGTTCGGAAGTCTCTACTGTTACTAGCAGTGAAGTCGTAAGCTCTGAAACATCACATTCTGAAACAAATGCAGCCCATGAAGTAGAAGAAAGTCCCGTAATATCCGGCGGTCATTACACTAGCGATGATCAGGGCAACTGGTACTATATTAAGGATGGGAAAGCACTTACTGGTATGCAAAATATTGATAATGTGAATGTCTACTTCGATGCCGATGGTAAGCAAGTCAAAGGAGACACCCGTCACGTTAATGGATCAACATATCACTTTGAGAAAGATAGTGGACAACTTACCCGTAGTGCTTTTGCATCTGATAAGAATGGAAATTGGTACTATTTAGGCCACGACGGGAAAGCACTTACTGGTAGCCAAGTTATTGACAATATTCCACTCTACTTTTACCCTAATGGTGTTCAAGCTAAAGATGCCTTTGTCATCCTAGATGGAAATTCCTATTATTTTCAAAAAGATACTGGCCAATTGGTTCGTGACCGTTTTTGGTCGGATGACGACGGCAACTGGTACTATAGTGATAAAGAAGGGAAACTTCTAACAGGCGAACAGACTATAGATGGCTTCGACATGTATTTCTACCCAGACGGTGTTCAGGCCAAGGGTGAAATCGTTACAATAGGTATCGAACCCTATTACTTTGATAAGGATAGTGGTCATAAAGTCATAAATACCGACATCACTATTAATGGAAAAACTTACCACGCAGAAGCTAATGGACTTTTGATTGAAACTGAACAGAAACTTCCTCAACGTCCACTTGTTTCTGGTGGCCATTTCCAAGAAGATTCCTCAGGCAACTGGTACTATTACACCGCAACAGGAGAGAAACTAAAAGGATGGCAAAATGTAGATGGAGTAACTCTTTACTTTGATGAAGAAGGTCGTCAAGCGAAAAATGGCGAAAGAATCATTGACGGCTCCCATTACTATTTTAGTCACTATTCAGGTGCTGTAAAAACCAACTATTGGCATACTTGGTCTATTGAAATCAGAAGACAGGAACCATTTGCTAAAACGTATTACGAATATTATGGTTCTGATGGTCGACGTTACTATGGATGGCATCGAGTTGGCGATCAACTTTATTATTTTGATCATACTGGTCGAGTTGAAAATGGTCTTACTATCTTCAAAGGACAAAACTACCTCTTTGATAATCATGGAAAATTGGTAAAAGATGCCTTTTATATTCAGTCATTACGTGTCTTTGTTGGAACTTTAAATACTAGCTATCGCTCCAATAAATTTGGCCAAGTACTAACCGGAGAACATCATATTAATGGTGATGACTACTATTTTTCAAATTCTGGTTCACCAGTCACTGATATAGTCGAAAAAGGAGGCAAGGACTATTACTATTTTGAAGGCAAACTTCTAAAAAACTATCTCGGACCTTTACTCAAACGTCAGGAACTGGATTATGATGCATACTACTCTGGCATCGTAGGTACAGATAAGGATGGGGTTTTACTTACTGGTGTTAGCACTGCAAATAATGGTAAACTCTATTATTTTGAAAATAATAGAAATATCCCCAAAATGTTTACAGTTACAACACCTACTTGGAAAACGATTGATGGTAAGCTATACCACTTAGAGCCTAGCATAAATAGAACTTACAAGCATGGTGGAAGAAGTTATACCGCTACCGTCAGGGAAGAAGTAGACATTATTGACCACGGAGTACGAACAAAGACCGATAAGATTAAACGTATTATTGGTGATGATTTTAGTAATCTATACTATCTTGATGAAAACAATGATTTTTACATCGGACATCTACTTCCAGAAAACACAGATTTAACTAAAATTGAAGAAACTGTAATTCAAAGTGATAATAAATTCTATGCTTTCAATAGAACAAGTTCGCTTTCCGAAACTTCCCCTCTCACAGTTTCCAAAACCTTAGTTTACAATAAAAAAGCCTACCTCATTGATGATAAAGGAGTAGCGACCGAAACTAAACTAACAAATCGTTTCGAACACGATGATGCATGGAATTGGTACTACTTTGATAACGAGGGAAAAGCTGTCACAGGACTCCATTCAATAGATAATGTCACTCTATACTTTGATAAAGAGGGCAAACAAGCTAAGGGAAGACTTGTCGAAATTGACGGTCAAACACATTATTTCGATAGAGACAGCGGAGCAATGTGGACTAACCGAACACTTGAACTTAATGGTATTCGTTATGTCATTGACCAAAATGGTTATGTAACTATGAATAAACCTGGACAATTTATTCAAGATAGAGATGGTGATTGGGCTTATATTAAAGAAAATGGACAGTTAGCCACTGGACTTCAAATTATTAATCATCAAAAATACTACTTTGATCCAACTGGAAAACAAGCCAAAGGAAAACGACTTCTGCTTGATGGAAAGTACTATTTCTTCGATAAAGATACTGGTGCTATGTTCGTAAATAAATTCCATGAAACAGGCGATTACTTTTCTAAAGAATATACTTATTTTGGCGAGGATGGAAGCCAGATCTTTGGTTGGGCAACTATTGACGGTAAACGTGTTTATTTTAAAGAAGATGGCTACCAAGTTCGAAATGATAGATACAAGATAGGAGATTTCGATTATTTCTTCAAAAAAGACGGTAGTATGCTTTCTGATGATATTGACGGCAACTACAATTACTATTATGCTGATAAGGACGGTCATCTACAGTTCGGATGGGTTACTCATAATAATGAAACCTACTACATTAGCCCACCATGGGGAGCTGAAAACCGAACATATCTAGAAAATATCAATGAAAAGACCTATCTTTTTGGCCCTAAAGGACGACTTCTAAGGAATACAGCTACAGACACCTCGACCTCTTGGAATGGTTTCTGTATCTCTGATGAAAATGGAGTTGTAAAAACAGGTGTCATTCGGTTAGAAGATAATAGGCTCTATTATTTCAATCCTAAAATTTATATGACTACTCCTTTTAGTGGCGAATGGGCAGAGTTTGATGGTAAACTTTATCATTTTGAAAAGCCGATATCAGTTAGTCCAGAGTCAAAAGGTTCTCCAATTACCACTAACACTACGCTTGAAAAAGATGGAAAAACCTATATTATTGACGAAAATGGCGTAGCTACAGAGAAAAAGGATTAATATCAAACTAACAACTGTAAGTATTTGAAAAATACCTCATTTTTGCCAAAATGTATTCAAAAACACCAGAAATCATTTTTTCTGGTGTTTTCTTTTTGTTTTCTAAAACCTAGTAAGGCTACCGGCAAAATCTCTATCATCAATCTACTTCAAGTCAAAATATTCCTTGACATCTTTAGCATAGCCATACTGTTGGTTCAAAGTCTCTAACAAGTCTTTGTTATGACCTGGATAAGTGTCATTTCTTCGTAATTCTTGATAAAGCTCGATATAAGGCAACTGTTTGTCTTTGGCTAACTGCAACTCTGCTTCATAATCATAGGCAATCTTTCGAAATTGGAGATTAGTCACTCCATCTTCTTCGACATCGACTATGGCATACTGAGCCCTATGATTTTGCAGGGGTGACCAGTCAAAATAAGGCATCCCAATCGTACCAGGATTGAGAATTTGTTGCCCCATACTACCATAGCGAAGCAGTTGCTTATGCACATGACCGTAAATCGCCATATCTGTTTGATTATCTAGCAACTGATCAAAATGACTGGTATCATTAGCTGGACGTAACTCACCTCCGTAGTTCTTCTCCGGTAAGTGATGCGTCAAAGAAAAACGAATCCCATTGATTTCCTTCTTCACAACCAGAGGCAGAGAACGTATCCAATCAACATATTTAGAATCTAGTTCTTCCATCAAGTACTGGGTAAGTCGCAGGAGCTGAATTTCTTGAGGGTCCTCCAGACCATATTCCTCATCTAAAGCCTCCAAAACGCAATCATCCCAATTTCCTCGAACGGTGGCTGTTATCGGAATTGAAGACAGAAGTTCAAAAAGTTCATTTCTTCCTGGGCCAGGTAACAAAATATCCCCCATTAACCAGTATTCTGTTGCACCCAACTCTTGCGCATCCTTGATAACTGCCTCAAGAGCCGTTGTATTTCCATGAATATCTGATAAAATTGCAATACGATGTCTCATCTGTACTCCTTTACTAATGCTCTACTAAGTTAAAACTAGTATAAGTTCAACTATTCTTTCTCACCATCACCCTCATACAAACATGCCACCAAACGTTCAAAGGGCTCTATATACTCCCAGTACTCAAAAGGGAGATTTGAAATCTTACTTAGATCATTATCATCAAAATGATACACAAGATGGCGTAGTATTTGATTTTCAATATAATGAATATCTCTCAACTGCTCTAGGCTGATTGTATCCAGTTCTATGATGTAGTGACACAAATCATCAAGTGCTTTTACGTCAAATTTTTTCTCCTCGTGTAGGAAGTAGAGAAAGCTCTGATTCTCACCCCTTTTATTATCTTCTATCAGATTCCTTTTATGCTTCATTCTTGAATCCTTTCCTTAATAGCAACATTATAACACTAGAAAATGATTCCCCAAAGCGACAACATAAAAAGAGAATCTGGAATGTTTCCATTCCAAATTCTCTTCTTCTTGATTTCCAAAATAGCAAGACTTTTTACCACAAACTAATGCGTTTGCTTGGTGCTAGGTACATGTCGTCGCCTTGTTTGATTTGAGGGTAGGCCTCATAAAACTCAGGAAGGTTTTTAAGTTGTTGGTTAACACGCAACTCATTTGGTGCGTGGACGTCTTGCACCATGGTATATTTATTGTACTGTAGGCTGGCCTTTTGTTTCCAGATATTTGCGTAATTCTCAAAGTAATCCTTGAGGTTAGGTTTTGTCATATCTGTTTTGAGCACTTGGAGTGTGGATGAGAGACCACCAGCATCTGCGACATTCTCAGTGACTGTGAGTTTTCCATTTACCTTAGTCCCGTAAATTTCCAAACCATTCCACTGGTCTTCAAAGGCTTTGATCCTCTTGTCGAAAGCTTTACTATCTGCTTTTGTCCACCAGTTATGCATGTCGCCGTTCTCATCATAGTCGGCACCATTGGAGTCAAAGGCATGCGTAATTTCATGTCCAATCACGACACCGATACCACCATAGTTCTTTTCAGTACTTTGGTTCTTGTCATAAAATGGAGCTTGCAAAATGCCAGCTGGGAAGTTGATGCTATTGCTTTCTGGGTTGTAATAGGCATTGATATCAAAAGCAGAACCAGACCATTTATTCTTATCAATAGGCTCATCAAAATGGTCAATGGTATAACGTTTTCCGAACTGGGCAATGTCTTCTGACAACTCAAAGAAGGACTTGTTAGGGTCAAGATGTAATTCTTTGGTTCCAGGATCCACATCTTCCTGATAACCTACAAAAACCTTCATTTTATCCAACTTTTCGATGGCCTTGTTACGTGTTTCTTCCGTCAACCAATCATTCTGTTGGAGACGGCCACGATAGACATTTTTGATTTTATCAATCATGCCTGTCACATCAGTCTTGGCTTCCTCACCAAAGTATTTACGTCCATAATAGACACTCATGACATCGCTAAACAGATTGACACTCATCTCGTAAACCGTATCTTCCTTAGAAATTGGCTTCTGTGTGCCCATAATAGCCATGCTAATCGATTGAAAATTTAAGCGGTAATCTTCTGTTAGAGAATTTGACGCTGCCATAGCTTCTTGCACCAACATCCATGATTTTATTTTAGAAAAATTGTCCTGATTAACGACCTTACTATAATTCTCAAAATACTTGGTATTAGGGACATTGATGGTTTCTAAATCACGTCCCATAATGCCTTTGATGACATCATATAATTTGAAGGAACCTGAGTAGGCATTAATCTCTTCTGCAGTTTTAGGATGAACCAAATTCTTACTCTCAGACATCTCTTCATTACTGAGACTGTACTTAGCAATGATTTCGTCGAACTCCAGTGCTTCTTTGACAATGCGTTTACTATTTTTTTCACTATATCCAAGCATTTCCAAAGCTTTTTGCGTGGCTGTCTCGATTGGAGTCAAATATTGTTTCTTGCTCGACTCATCTTTATAAATAGACACATCTGGCAATAAGATGCTTGGAGGGCTCAATTGGATTTGTTTCTGGCTGGTATTCTCTGCGTTAGTTCCTACGTCATAACCAAATGGAATAGGAATCCCTTTATCAGTTAAGCTAACAGACTTATTGGCCAAATCATTTATATCCTTGATATCCTCAATTTCTTTTAGATAAGGTTTGAGAGGTTCTAGTCCGTCTTTCTCACGCTGCTTGTAATCACTAGCAGCCTTGTAGAAAGTGATAAACTCAGACATCCCCGTAATGTCTGAAGATTCCTTTCCTTCCCCTAAATTTTTGATATCCTTCTTTAGCTTCCCTTTGACATCTTCATCTAATGTATAAAAACTATCAATGCTTGGAGAATCAACAGGAATTTTTGCTTTTAGGAGCCATTCCTTGTTGACAGCCTGATAAAAATTTGAGGCTACCGTAGCATTCTTGTCAATCGGCGTCTCTTGTGGGACAAAGGTTTTATAGGCCCAAAAACCACCTCCTGCAAGAGCCAAGGCCAAGGCTCCCGTTATGGAACTAAGAATAATTTTCTTACGCTTTTTCATAGATACTCCTTAGAAAATTAGATTAATATACTTGTATTATATCATTAGAACATTGATTTTAGCAAGATGTTTTTGGGAGACAAAAAGAAGTAATCAGTCGATTACTTCTCTGTATTTTCTTAAATAGCGAAAATTGGGTAACAAGATACTCAAGATAAGAACAATAAAAGATCAACTAAATCCAACTTAGCAGGTTGAATTCAGTTGATCTTTTTGGTCATTTTACTAATCATCACAAGCAGATAAATCATTTAAAAGACAAACTGCCGAGTGATGTTAATCCTCTTGCTAGATTAATGTTACGCTCTGATTTTTCTTGGAATTCTGTGAGAGTCTTACTCAAGTCACTCACTCCAGAACTCAGTGAAATCCCTTTAGAAAGATTGCTGACTGCTAGAACTTGAATAGCTCTGCGTAATTCTGCAAGAAGTTCACTATTGTCCTTCTTTCCAACTTCTATTTCATTTTTAAACGTTACGAGCAACTTTCTCTCTTTTTCAGTTGTTTCTGGATTAATAATAAGATTATAGATATTGTTTAAGATATCCGTAATTTGCGTGTTATTGCTTTTTGTCATCTAGATTACCTCCTATAACCTGTAGCAAGATAAGGTCGAGCAAGTGAGTTAAATTGGTTAATTTTTGTATTGTCATAAGCACCGACCTCCTTTAATAGTTCGCTGTGACATCATTATACACATCTAGCATATCAAATTCAAGAACAAAAATATCCTTCTGCCATATATGGTCCAATCTATGACACAGACAGACAAAAAAAGTAATCAGACGATTACTTCTTTTAAATGTAATCTCTATTATTTTTATTTGTTATAATATACATTGAAGACTAGATATATATTCTGTTCCCCTTAATTTTAAAATTAAATACTTATATAATAATCAAAAGAAAGTTTATGAGGACCTATCATGTCAAAATCATTTTCAGATATTCCAGCACATCAAGATGAATTTAATATCAAGAATTATATACAAGGATTAGCAAAATTTATTATGGAATGTGAGACTCCTTTAACAATCGCTATTCAAGGGGATTGGGGCACTGGAAAAACGAGTATTATGTACCAAGTAGAAGATAAATTGATGGATTATAATCAAAGTACCAATTCCAAAAATGCAAAAACCATTTTTTTTAACACTTGGCAGTATTCACAATTTGAGATGGGGAATAACTTAGCTGTTGCTTTAATTACGGATTTAATATCTGAGCTCGAGGTTTCTGAATCTAAAAAGAAAGATTTTTTCAAAAAGACTAGAGGGGCCTTCTCTAAAGGAATTGAATATTTAAATATGGATATTGGAATCTTAAACGGTGAGAAGATAACTGAAAAGGTTCAAGAATACCTAAATAGTTTTGAGGAGAAATCTGATAACATCAAAAACCTAAAAAATAATCTACAGTCAGTTATCGACGAAGCGATAGAAAATAACAATTATGATAGGATTGTAATATTTATTGACGACTTAGATCGCCTTATCCCTGAAAAAGCCATTGAACTTTTAGAAATTCTGAAACTCTTTTTAGATTGTCAACATTGCGTCTTTGTCTTGGCAATTGATTATAACGTTGTCATTAGAGGTACTAAAGGAAAATATGGAGATGACTTAGATGACGACAAAGGGAAGGCATTTTTTGAAAAGATTATCCAAGTACCATTTACTGTACCCATTGCCAATTATGATTTAGAAAATTATATTAATACGTCACTCAAACGTATTAATTTCTCATTTGATGACTCAACTCGTTCAAATGTAACCCAATTAATCAAAAACTCTATTGGTAGTAATCCTCGCAGTATCAATAGATTATTTAACTCTGTCAGCCTTCTAACTTATATCGATAATAGTAGATCGATTAAATCTCACGAGCAAGCACTTCTTATCGCAATAGTTTGTTTTCAATTACGATTCGAGGATGCATATAATTATATCTTGCACTCATTAAATAACTGTTCCGATGATATAGAAGATACAGAAGATTATCTCATCGATTTGCTTGAGAACACATTTGAATTACAACAAAATGCCGATTACAACGCTTTACTATCTATAAATGGGGAATTTACCTTAAAAAACAAACAAGATAAACTGGATTTTAGAAATTTTTATAGTAATTTAAAGGTACTACTTGAGTCTAAAAGCACCCAGTTAGAACGCGATAAATTCCAAAAACTTATAGAAAAAATGACTTTATCAAATACCGTTGCAATAGGTAACTCTGATTCAGTTATAAGCAGCAAAATAGCGCAAAATCACAAACCTAATGAAGATGTCCAATACGTTATTAGAAAACTATTTAATAATCTTGTTGGCGAAGATCACTTCAACTTAGCTAAACCAAAAGAATTCGGTAAAGAAAAAACTATCAATCGTGATTTACCTCTCCCAGACGGATTCTCAGGAATACCAAATGAATTTAATCGAATAAAAATAACTCGAGGAAAGGGACAAGGAATTAATATTTACTCTTCTCATAACCAATTTAATTCTGTTTACACATCTGGTGATAGTCATGGGCAAATGTACAATGATGGAATTGCAATTAATATAAACAAAAAACAAGTTAAAAAAATTAATATCAATAAAAATAAATTTTTAGCGAGCGAATTACGTAATAATCCTGAAAAATTTTTAGAATTTGAAACAAACTTTAGAGAACATGTGAAAGAACTTATATCTGAAGCAAGCAAACATTTATAATATACTACGTACTTCCTGTTTGTTACCTCAATTAAACAAGAATCCATAATAACTTTATCATTGAGATATTAAAGATGTTATGGATTTTTTTATTTTCTGCAAACAATCTATCAAAAAAAGACCGTTTTCACGATCTTTCTTCTTGAGAATTTTCCCTCATTCTCGTCTGTGTGTTCTCTGGGCAGTCACTGGGGCTACTACTGCTTATCTTCCTGGGATATATTCGCCAGTGTTGGCATCGTAGTAACGGCGTTGGCCGTTGACTGTGACGTAGGCTCCTTTAACTTGGCGACCTGATTGGTCAAAGTAAAGGTGTTGGCCATTGATGACTTGTTCCCCTGTCACGGCATAACCATCTGCTCCAAAGTAAGCCCAGACGTTAGGCTCGATTTGAGCGAAGCGGTTGGTTACAGGTTGGCCATCGTTTTCGTCATAGTACTTGTAACGACTGCCGACCTTAACGGCCTTGCCCTTGTATTGGATTCCATTTTGGTCAAAGTAGTATTCCTTGCCATTGATAGTCCACTTGCCTTTAAGGGCTTGGCCTTCAGTATTGAAATAAGACCATTGGTTTGGTGCAATCTCAGCAAAGCTACTTGTTACAAGAGCTCCACTTTGAGCATCATAGTAATAAGTCTTACCATCTTCGACAACAGTTTTCCCCTTGACTTGGATACCATTTTCATCAAAGTACTTAAGGTAGCCATGATCAGCACGAACTTGGCCGATAGCCATTGAACCATCATGTTTGAAGTACATCCACTGGTTATCACCTACTTGGAGGTAGCGTCCGCTAGCGAGAATTCCTGTTTCTGGCTCATAGTAATACTTGATGCCATTTTCTACGATAATTTCACCCTTAGCTTGGCTGCCATCTTCCTTGAAGTAATAGAGGTGACCATCAATGTATTGACGTCCAGTGACACGGTTCCCCTCTTTATCAAAGTAGTTCCAAGCCTTAGTCGCTGGATTGTAGACAAAGATGCTACGTCCGATTTCGCCTGCTGGTGTGATGTAACGCGCCTTACCATTTTCAAAGATAATAGAATCAGCTCGGTTGCTGTAGGCCGTACCGACACTACCATCTTGGTTAAAGTAATAAGTCTTACCATCAATGACACGTGAACCAGTCACAGTGTTACCATCAGCGTCAAAGTAATAACGTTTACCTGTGCTGCTATCAGTCGCAAAGACATTGCGTCCCATGTCACCAGTTTCTGCAACATAGTAATGCAATTTGCCATCATCTGTACGGACAATACGATCCTTGGCCTGAATACCAGTTTCACGGTCAAAGTAGAAATGGTGGCCACTCCAATGAAGGTTACCCACTACCATGGTTCCTTGAGTCGTAAAGGCACGCACCTGCTTACGCTTGTCGTCAAAATCAACAAAGGCATTCTTAACCATAGCACCGTCTAAACCGTAATAATAAGTATAACCGTTGTTAGCACGACGAAGGGCGTTACGCAATTGGATACCATTGTCAAAGAAATAGTAATCCTTTTTATTGATGGTTTGAGCACCCTTGGTCATCTTACCGTCAGCACCGAAGTAATACCAGTTGCCGTTACCGTCTTGAACAAATTCATTCTTAACGGCTTGGTTATCACGAAGGAAGTAAACATCTTGTCCACGACGTTGGAAGACTTGAGTGCTTGTGATGGCACCCGTATCACGAAGTGGTGTTGGCAAGAGTTGGCTGTTGGCTGAAGTATTGAAGTACTGGTTGGTCTTGTCATCACGGAGGACATAGTTGATGCCTCGTCCAAGGATGTTAGTTCCGTTGAAGTACTTAGCAGACCATTTGGTAATCTTTTCATTTGTAGGCAACTGCTTACCATTTGAGATTTGCACACGGTTGAAAATAGATGGGTACTTAGCTTTAAGCTCATCAAGGAAGGCACCACCGTATTTACCTTGATAGTCTGTACCATCTGTACGGGTATTAGCCACATAGGCTTGGTCAATGATTTGATAGCCTACTTGGTGGTTACCATAACCGTTAACACGTGTCGCATTTACCACTTCTTTTCCTGGAAGGTTATAGATTTGGTCTGGCACCCAGTCAGCAATGGCTTGAATACCATCTTTGTGGAGGGCACGAAGGACGTTAAGGAGGTCCTCAAGTGATCCGTATTTATTATTTTGACTCAAGGCCATATCGTAACGGTCATCAAAGGCATAACCATTATCAATTGTTGAGTCAAGGAAAGTGCCATCTTTACTTGAAACATACTGTGGTGGAAGTCCGACTGACGTGATTCCCCAAGCTTTGAGCAAGTCAGTGTTCTTAGCCAAGACACGGTTCATGTAAAGTTCAGGTTGATCGTCCGCAAAGGCTTGGAAGTTTGAGAAGGCTTCATACATGACTTGCGAATCAAGGGCTGCTGAAGACTTGTAAACTTGACCGTCGCTATTGGCACGATTACTTGGCTGTGTACGTGCATCTTGATTAGTCTTAGCTCCGTATGGTACCCAGACACCGAGGTAACCTGAAACTTGGACATTTTCTACACCAAAAACATCGTTGGCATTGAAGGTCAAGTTCCCATTCCAGTCGGTACGTTTCAGAAGGTTTTTAGGCACATCAGAATCGTTGAGGTAGGTTGCTATACCATCTTTTGTTGTCAAAAGCAATGGGCGATAAAGCTGATTACGGTGAGCTCTACCCATGTTCATCGTTACGGTTTCATTGCTACCTAATCGGAAATCATAGTTGTTGGTCATGATGACACCCATACCTTGCGTACGAGTTTCAGAAGTTCCCAAATCAGTTCTGTTATTGGCACCTTTACCATAACGAACAGATGTCAAGAGTCCGTCATTTCCGACTTTCTTCACTTCCATGTCTTGACCACCAGCTACATACTTGATGCGGGCACGCAAGAGAGTGTCGATGGCATCAAAGTAAGGTGTCTTTTTAGCCATGTAGTGACCATCTTCACGATAGAGGTCTCCGTAATAAACACGTGTTACAGAGTCCTTATTGGTCAACATGAGAGCATAGACAGATGGTAAGTTGTATGACGCATAAGTCTTGTGAGCCTTATCAATATCCTCATTGTAAATCGCGAAGGCTTTCTTGATTTCATCACGGGTGAAATTGTAACCAAATAAATTTGGGTTAATACGATCACGGATGATACGTTGAATAATGGTTTGAGCTTCTGTATCGTGGGCACGGGTGAAAATATAGTTGGCCATACGTTCACCGTTTTTATCGTTGGCACCACGTGGATTCAAACTACTGTTGATGAAGGCAGTCATGTCTCCAAGCTGCATACGTGTATTTTTATCACGCATCAAGAGGTTGGTAAGGGCATTACGAAGGGCATTGTCAATCGGAAGTTGTGCTCCTTTAGTGTCCTTATTGTAGTATGGGTCGTTGGCAGACCAAGCTTCCAAGTATGACAAGTGCTTAATGGCATTGGCTTCAGACTTGTCAACACCATAGGCTGCTTTGAAGTAATCTGAAGCGATTTGGAGAAGGTCGGCATCCACATTGTCCAAGGCATCGACACGCAAACCGTCAAAATTGGCTGTTGGGTCATTGGCCATGATGCTTCCGATATTCATCATAAAGTGGAGCCAGTTAAGTTGTTCTGCCTGAACTGCTGGGTTTGAGTTATCAATATCGTTGGCAAGCAAGAACTCAAGACCACCAATAGAATTGTCCTTGAAGTACTTACGTGTACCCGTTTGGTTAGTCGGTGTGCGGTTTAACAAACGATAGTCAGAGTTGGCGTGGCTGGTACGGTTGCCAGTATCACCCTTACTGTTGTTAAAGAGCAACTGTCCGCCTTGCAAGTGGTCGTATGAACTATTTTCAGTGCTACTATTCCAACCTGGCTGTGTCTTGATGAACTGGTCGATACTTGTACGCAACCAGTTGGTATTACCTTCACGCGCGATACGTTCTTCAATCTTAGTCTGAACCATCTTGGCAGCTTGATTTAGACTTTCCTGACTAGAGTTTGTTGAAAATGATCCCGCACCAAGACCTTGATTTTGCATGTAGTTAAGATAGTTAACCTGAGTTGATTTGTCAGGCCACCAAACCATCAAGAGTGGACGTTTGTCAGCTTCGGTTGAAGCTGTCCAAGTCTTACCATCCTTGAGAATGCTCTTTGGGCGGTACCAAGCATCCGCTGTGATGAAGGTGTCCAGTTGGTCCAAAGATTTGTCATCGTTTTTGTAGAGCTGGTTTCCAGATGAAAAATCCACAGTCGCCTTGATAGGTTCTGTTGAAAATTCATCCTGTGACTTGGTCGCAAGAGCCCCTGTTTCAGCATCAAAGTAATAAGACTTACCGTCTTGCTCAAAGACGAAGTTCTTACGCACACTACCGTCACTATTGACATAGTATTGTTTACCGTTGATCCATTGGATACCAGTCGCTGTGTTGGTGTTGGCTTCTCGAGTTTCTGCCAAGGCACGACGACTACGTGTACGAGCTTCAGTATTTGCCGTATCAGTTGTTGCCGCACGGTCTGTAGTAGCTGTTGCACGATCCGTTGCAGTTACTGCAGCGTTAGTATTTGTATTTGTATCTGTCGTTGTAGCACTCGTATCAACTGCAGCTGCTTGCACATTTGTACTTGGTGCTGCTTGACCTGAGTTAGTATCAACTGTCGCTGTGTTTGCAGCAGGTGCCGCTGCCCTATCTGTAACATCGGTTGTCGTGCTAGTCGCATCTGCGACAGGAATAGCCACACTCGCAGTATTAGCATCTGCTGAGATAGTTGGTGCTACTGTAGTTGCTGCATCATTAGTTGTAGCTGGCGTTTCTTGAAGCAGATTCTGACTGCTATCACCCGACTGATTCGCAGGATTTTGCTCATCGGCCTGAACCTGTTGATCCACCAACAAAGTTCCACCAGCAACAGTAACCATTGAGAGTGCTGCCACCCCAATAGTCACCCAATTCTTCTTCACTTTATGCAGTTTAAAGCGTACTTTTTGTTCCATAATATATACCTTTTTCCCTTATATTACTTCTATCATAAGCTATTTGACAAGGGAATACAATTACACAACTATAATGTCAGCTTAATGTATCTACCTTCGTTTTCTCAGAAAACGTCCTTTAATAATCTGCCTAATAAATGCCCCTTGTGAACAAATGCACTAAGGATAAGATAAAAACAACTATAATCGTTAGGGGCTAGACCTTTTTAGAAGGTAGAATCATCCTACAAAATTAATGTAATTTTAAATAAAAAACCTTCTTTTTCTAAGACGAAAGAGAAGGTTTGGTTAAGGCAACTAGTAAAATACTGCTTCCATGTACTACCACCTAGTGAAAAAGGCACCTATGGTTTCAATAATGGCATGGAGTAATGGGTATTTTCGTGGTCTGAAGTCTGTTTTATAAAAGTAGTAATTCGAAATGAAGATAAATAATATGACAGTAATACTCAAAGCTAAGATAACCATGATTTTTCTCCTTTACTGCTTCTTCAATCTGATGCCTAATAAAATCCCTCTATTGAACACTGTTTACTCAGTTGGTTGCGATGCTTTCCACGCCTCTAAATCAGCGTAACTTTTAATGGGGTAATCTGTCTTTTTCCCATCTTTAACCACATAAACCGTTAAATCTTCACCTCCTGCTGGAGCTAACCAGTGAAGTGTTGCATTAAGCCACTCCTCCGCACTGACAGACTCAGGACGAGGATAGATACTGTAAGACACATCTCCATATATTTTATTCCAGAAATCAGGATAATCCGTAAAAAGATTTAATGCTTTTGCTTCATTACTACTGCCAACACCACTATCACCTTTATGGAACCATATCATAGAGAGGACCGAGAGTTCATACAACTCAGATGTACTATTCAGCGAGGTGTCCCAAATGACATCAGAATAATAATCATTATAATTCCTATGATTTCTGTTAGGATCATTATAAAAATTACTTAATTCTTCTGGTAAAGCTTCAACTTTCCCATTTGATAAATCAACTCCAACATATTCATCAATTGTATAATGAACATCATCCTTAACCAAGGCAATAATGGCTAGGTCCTTCCCTTCATAGGTTAAATAATCAAAGACTTTCCAGATTTTAGCATCTTTTTTATAAGCCTCTGTTGCCTTATAAAGGTCATATTCCTTACGCTTAAAGTTATCATTGAGGTCAAGGGTGACTAAGATATATTCAGAGCCATCAGTCTTTTGAACCGTAACATCTTTTCCCTTATAGGATACAAATCTGAGATCAGCGATATAATTTTGAGTAACATGTGCCTTTGAAGGGGCAAGGACAAATTGATTTCTATCTCCAAAAACTACAGGTTTACTATCTTTTAACGAATCTTCAGTTATATCGTACGCAACTTTTGAAGAATGCCCCTCTGAGTGATTTGCTTTTGTTTGATGAGAATTAATATAATAAGTCAGGAAGCAAGCCACAGTTAATAAAATCGTACTGATTGCAACCAACTTTCTCAAATCTTTTCGCCCAAGAATAAACTTCCCCATAACTACCTCTAACTCTATTTTCTACATACAAATATAATACCCATTATAACACGGCTATAGCTCCTCCTTGCGAATATGAGAGGGACAAAATTATTAAGATTTAAGCGTAAAAAAGCAGCTTAACGACCACCAACACTTTCTCTAAATCAAAAAAAACCAGCTAATGCTGGCTTTTTCGTCTATTTAATCACCTAGAGTTATGATAGGAAATAATAATTTAGATAGGAAAAGGAAAAATTCGCTCTAGATTTTAAAGTACATATTAATTAACGACGCTGTCTCAATTCACCAGTTTTGGCATCGCAGAAGAGGCGTTTACCACCAACATAAACATAACGTCCTTTAACTTGACGACCTGAACCGTCAAAGTAAAGCTGTTTGCCATTGATAACCTGTTTTCCAGTCACTGCTTGACCTGCTGCGTTGAAGTAATACCAGCAACCACGTCCAGCTTCGACAAAGCGATTCACCACTTGCTCACCAGTGTGGGCATCAAAGTAACATTTCTTACCTTGGACAGTGAGCAATTTACCTTTGACTTGAGCACCATTGCTACCAAAATAGTAAACTTTATTGTTAATATTTTGAAGACCTGTCACTTTGTGACCATCTTGGTTAAGGTACGCCCATTGGTTAGCCGCAATTTGAATGAATTGGTTGATGACTGCTTGACCAGTAACGGCATCATAGTAACGTCCTTCAGCCCAGCCACCTTTTAGCTGGCTGTGGTCTTTGTTGAAGTAATAGAGTTTACCATCAATCACTTTGGCACCTTGAACGAGGCAACCAAAAGCATCCGCATAATACCAGTTGTTGTTTTCAAAGATAAAGCGTGACACAGCCATTTCACCTGTTTGGGCAGAAATGTAGTATTGCTTGTTGCCTTGTTGCATCATCTGACCTTTGATTTGACGGCCTTCTGAGTCAAAGCAGTATTCTTTACCATTGATGATACGTTTTCCTGTCACAACGTAACCATGTTCATCAAGGTAGTACCAAGCTTGGTTTTCTTTATTTTGAACAAAGGTATTTACAGCCATATTACCAGTATCAGGGATGAAGTAACGGATACGGCCATCTGAGAAACGAATAAATTTATCTTTAGCTTGGATACCTGTTTGTGTATCAAAGTAGAAGGTCACACCAGACATTTCAACGAGGCCAGTTGCCATGTGTCCATAACAATCGAAATAGCGCACATCTTTACGGTAACCTGCAAAATCGTAGAAGCCATTGATAGCTTTCACACCATTTTTATCGTAGTAATAGGTATAGCCATCGCTACCTTTCACAAGTGAGTCACGAGCTTGAAGACCATTTTCAAGGAAGTAATAAGCCTTACCATCGATAACCTTTTCGCCTTTGACCTTTTGGCCATATTGATCGTAATAACACCATTGATTTTCGCCTACACGTACAAATGAAGACTTGGCATTGTTTGAATCAACACTTGGTTTAGTCTCACCTGAGATGATTTGATAACCTGAGTTATTTTGCTGGTTACCTTGCGAAATGATAGTAACATTAGCATTTGAACCATTCGAATGCCCTACTGATATATTTGGAAACAGTTTATTTGAATTCGAAACGATAGTAACATTCGGCGTTGTTCCTGAAGCCGTGATGGTAATTGTCGTGTTTCGACCACCATTCCAATGAATGCCGTTTGAGTCAGACGAACTTGTCGTAATTGTCGCAAAACCGCTAGCTGACGATGATGAAGACCATGATGATGACGACGAGTAAGAATACCAAGCTGAACTTGATGAGCTTGACGAACTTGACGCACTAGCACTTACTGATGATGAAATGCTACTTGATTGGTAAGCAGAACCCGTTTGTGATGAATTAGAGTTTTGTGTTCCTACTACTTGAGAAGATTGTGACGAACTGACTTGACCAGATCCACCACCTACCACAGTCTGAGATGAGCCTCCTGTTGAAACAGATGATGACGACTCGTAGCCTGTGCTTGTTTGACTTCCAGAGTTCGATGGCACTGCTGACACGTAAGTGGCATCTTCTGTTAAGGTTGGCGTATAGCTTTGATTAACCAGTGATGCACTTGATTCAATACCAGCATCCGATTGTTCAAAACCTTCACCATTAGGAAGTGATACTTCATCTGCTTGTGCAGATTGGTCTGATAAAAAGGCTCCACCCGCAAGTGCAACTATAGACAACGTACTAACTCCAATGGTTACCCAATTTTTCTTGACCTTGTGTAACTTAAATCCAACTTTCTTTTCCATAACATACACCTTTCAATATAACTTTATTTCTCTATTCTATGTTAAGGGATTTTGGAAACGAATACAATTACAGATGCATAACCCTAGTCTCATAAGACTAACCTTCTAGCCATATTTCGCACGGAAAAGCAAGGTAAAGCTATGTAAGCAATACCTTTTTATCTTGGAAAGCTTTTTTAAAAAATCTCTTATATTTTGTCAAATGACAAAGAAATCCTCGCTTTCAACTGTTTCCAACCCTCATACATTAGAATGAATGAGAACTATTTATAACCGAAGTAAGCCCCATATGGCGAATATTTTACGTCAACCTCATTATTTACTTACGCTATATTTACAATTTTAGAAAATAAAAAAGCAAGCCAAACAACTTGCGTAAACGCTTTAAAGCTTGTCTATCATGACTTTCGATGTTTTTAGAAAGCTATTTGAAAATATTTTTTTCTCAAAATCAAAAGTAGCAAAAAACTCTAAGCAACTTAGAAGTATACCTAGATTTTTTTACTAAATATTTACTATGGTGATAAATACCACTATTAATCAGAAACCGATCGCCCGTCCTGTCGCCAAAACCTATTTATCCTTAATCTTCAAATTCTTCTTCACAGGCTCATCCCTCATTTTCTTGTAAATTCGAGAGTAGCACTGGATGCTGATTGTTTAACACAGACGGGTATAATACGGCAAGACTTGATGTTGTATTAGTCATTATTTTTTTCCTCCAGACCACCTATAATACCTACTGCGTGCCAAGATCCCCGTTGTTTCCGGTAAAAGGTGATTGGCAAGAAATAATCACCTTAAATTGCTCCAGAATAACCGCTCTATCTGCTCGTTTCACTTTACTAGCTAGATTTCGACTAATATGAATTAAGCAACGTTGATGCTTAGCTAATGGGTAAACCTGACTGATCATCTGCTCAAGCCCCTTAAAGCCATCTGTCACTACAAGAGAAACCTGTTGGATTCCTTGACTTTGAAGCTTGTCTAACAGGGTGGACCAAGAAGCATTGTTTTCATTTGAGGCGATTTCATATCCAAGAACAGTCTTCTGTCCTTCTGGTGTAATGCCAAGTGCGATATGAATACATTCTTTACTAACGGTTCCACGTCTTAATGAAAGATAGGCTCCATCAAGAAATAAAACAGAGTAATTGGCTTCTAAGCTTCGCTCATGAAAAGCAGAGACATTCTCCTGAGTTGCTTTTGAGATATTAGAAATTGTGGTAGGAATATAGTGATGACCATACATTCGCTCGATGATATCACTAATTTCTCGAGTCGTTACACTGGTTTGATAGAGTTTGAGAAAGAGTTCTCGTCACTTGATGAGTCGAAACTCGCTATTTCAAACTATATTGACTATTACAACAGCAAACAAATCAAAACCAAACTAAAAGGACTGAGCCCTGTACAATACAGAACTCAATCCTTAACTTAAAATAGAATGTCCAACTTTTGGGGGTCAGATCAAATAATTCTGGGTCTTTTTCAAAATACTTAGTGATTGCACACTTACCTAAGACTTGAGAGCATGCAATTCACATACTCTCAACTTCATTGATGAAACCTAAAGCTTTTTTACTTATTCTTTTTATCAGATAAATATATTACAAGATTTGCAACAATAACTGTAAAACTCAATAACCAGAATGACATAACTTTATCTCGTGCTCCCTCTTTTTATTAATTTCATTCTATAATACTCACATCTATTTTTCAAGTTTTTTTATTTCATTAAACTTTTTTATGTTTTAAAGTAATAACGAAAACTGAAAAGTATTTACAAAATATTCTGAATAAAAACTTTAATTTCCATTATAACATGGATAGACCGCTTTCTTTTGATTATGAGAGCAACAAAATTATTAGGATTTGGGGATAAGAAAAGGAAGTCGACCAACTGCCAACCTCCTTTTTACCTATTTTTGATAAATTTTTCTCTACTTTAAGAAAACTTTAGGTTTTGCTTTATATACTATAACCATCCTAAAACTTTTCTTTTTCATAATCTCCTAAATCCAGGGCGCAGGTCCTGGATTTTTTTGTCCTTTACTAACCTAAAAAGATACTAATTCGGAAAGCAAAAAAAGGTTCCTATTATACTAAAATTCAAGTATAATAAATCATATAGTATTTAGAATAATTAAAAAGTTATTCTTTAATTTATAAATCATTTATTTGGAGGTAATTAATTGAAAAATAAACTCAAGAAGAATGTCCTCTGGGGACTTATTCCGATTTTCTGTCTTATTGCTGCTTATTATTTTCTAGTCTTTGCTCCCCATCAAAAGGCAGTCGACTCATTCAATAATATTGCTCAAAAGGTCAAAAAGCAGAACAACATCTTAGAGGATAAAATAAAAACGGCAAATCAACTCCTTAGTAATAAAGACAAACCCTTAGATGAAAATCTCTCCTCTGAATTAAAAAATGAAGTCACTTCTGCTGAGAAGACAAAACGAAAAGTTCCTAAGATTAAAAAGTCAACAAGTGACATTAATAAACAGGTAGAAGTACTTAAAAAACCGTTAGATTATACAACTGAAATAAAGAAACTCGATGATTTAAATCAAAAGTATTCAACAAGTGTTAAACAACTAAAACAAATAACCAACCCTTCTAGTAGCTTTATCGAAAGTAGACTTAAAGAAATTGATACCATTACAGGAGTTCAGTCAGCAACCGAAGATAATGATCCAAATAAGGGATTGAATAAACAAGGTAGTTACACAGCATCCGTGTATTTTACTGATAGTTTAGTTACTGACACTATCGAAGGAAAGGATATTGTAACTAAAGGAACTGATGCTGGTGGCAATATCGAAGTCTACAAAACAGTTGAAGATGCACAAAAACGAAATGAGTATTTGAGTGCTTTCGACGGACTCCCAACTATGTTAAATCCTGGATCTCATTATGTTTATGGTACGATTATCATCCGAACTTCTGGAAGATTGACTGCTACACAACAAAATGACCTAACTCAAAAGATTTATCAAAAGTTGATTGAGATTAAAGATGGGGTTACAAGCGAAACTAGTCAAAAAACTGAAACCAGTAATAATTCTGAAGCCAGTACTCAAACTAACGTAACAACACAATCTACTCAAAAGAATTCAGGTACTATCTCTAGTTCTACCGCCGAAAGTAGTACAAATACTGCTTCTAGCGAAAAACAATCTGAATACCTCAGTAATATTGATGCAAATGGCTATAACAAGCTTACTGGAGAAAATATCTTTGAGAAAAAATCTGGAAATCCTGAAGATGGTCCTGAGTACCACAGTTTCTTTGATAGAAATGGTTATAACAGTCAAACAGGTATGAATCTTAATGATTACATTGTACCCAATGATAGTTCCTCTGGTATAGGATGGTCAGATGGTCAATAGTTAATTCTTAAAAATACTCCTCTTCTACTTTAAGAAAACTTTAGGCTTTGCTTTATATACTATAACCATCCTAAAACTTTTCTTTTTCATAATCTCCTAAATCCAGGGCTCACGTCCTGGATTTTTTTGTGCGAACGAAATGTTATGAAATTTGAATCACAGCTTTTCTTTTTTTGACTGATTGATTATCTCTAGGAAATAAGCATGTACCCTTTCGTCACCCGTTAATTCTGGATGAAAAGAGGTGACAAGCATATGTTTTTCCTTGGCTGCCACGATGGCTCCCTTGACCTGAGATAAAACTTCAACTTCTGGTCCAACGGTTTCAATAATTGGTCCACGAATAAAGACCATGGGAATCTCACCAATTCCCTTAAAGTCAGCATTTGTGACAAAACTGCCCAGCTGACGACCATAGGCATTGCGTGCGACACTGATGTCCATACTTGCCAAATGTTTTGTTTGGTCGCCTACTATGGTTTTGGCTAACAAAATCAGACCCGCACAAGTTCCAAATACAGGTAGTCCTGCATTAATTTTCGTCTTAATTGGCTCAAACAAATCTAAATCATGCAAAAGTTTCCCCATGACAGTCGACTCGCCACCCGGTAGAATGAGCCCGTCTAAATCAGCGTGAGTTTCCCAATCCTGTTGATTCCTGATTTGAACCGTTTCAACCCCAAGTGCTTTCAAGACCTGCTCATGTTCTGCAAAAGCACCTTGCAAAGCCAGTATTCCGATTTTTGCCATCTATTTTCCTCGCTCTGCCATCAAGATTTCTATTTCATCCTTGTTAAGACCAACCATGGCTTCACCCAAATCTTCTGACACTTGTGCCAAAATGTCCGGACGATTAAAGTTAGTCACTGCTTTGACAATGGCTTCCGCACGTTTTTTAGGATCACCAGACTTGAAAATACCTGAACCAACAAAGACACCTTCAGCACCCAACTGCATCATAAGCGCAGCATCCGCTGGCGTTGCCACACCACCTGCCGCAAAATTGACAACTGGCAACTTGCCATGTTCATGGACATAACGGACCAAGTCAATTGGTACCTGTAAGTCTTTGGCAGTAATGTAGAGTTCATCATCTCTGAGATTTTGAATGCGACGAATCTCTTGATTCATGAGTCGCAAATGGTGAACAGCCTGAACAATATCACCAGTACCAGGTTCCCCCTTGGTACGAATCATTGATGCCCCTTCAGAGATACGGCGAAGAGCCTCACCAAGGTCCTTGGCTCCACAGACGAAAGGGACATCAAACTGGGTTTTATCCACATGAATAAGGTCATCGGCCGGTGTCAATACCTCGCTCTCGTCGATATAATCAATCTCAATTGCCTGCAAAATCTGTGCTTCCACGAAATGACCAATACGCACCTTAGCCATAACTGGAATACTAACAGCGTCCTGAATTTCCTTAATCATCTTAGGATCACTCATACGTGATACACCACCCACTGCACGGATATCAGCCGGAATACGTTCCAAGGCCATGACCGCAGCCGCTCCCGCCTCCTCAGCGATACGTGCCTGCTCAGGGTTTTGAACGTCCATGATGACGCCCCCCTTTAGCATCTGTGCCAAATTTTTATTTAAGTCGTAACGATTTGTCATTGCAATCACCTCTCATGTTTTTATGCCCTTTATTTTACACAGGATGATTTTTGAAAAAAAGAGTCTTTTTCTCGAACTGTATGGGGACAATTACTCTTTCAATCATATCTATAGACGAAAAATAAGTAAATTAGGAAAACTCTTTTATAGACTATAACTATCATAAATATGAGCATTTTTTTATAAGAGTATGGCGTTTTTGTATCCGTTTTCTATTGAAGTTATTAGAAAATAAGATTAAAATATAATTGTAAATTAATTTTTTGTATGCCAAGTCACCATACAAGGGGGAAAATTATGGAAAACAAAGTTCGTTTCAAACTTCATAAAGTTAAGAAACATTGGATCACAATCGCTGCTTCAAGTTTGGCTATTGGTGCTTCACTAATTGGACTAGGACAGGTCGGAGCTGATGAAGTCAAGCCTGAAACGACTGCCGTTAACAGTCCTGAAAATGTCGTCTCTGACAGCAATCTTGAGACAAGTGCCAGCCTTTTAACAAGAACCGAAGTAGCTCCAACAAGCACTACTGTTGAGAATACTTCTAGTGAGACAGTCTCAGCTGACACTACATCTACTAATGCGGCTAGTCAGCCTGCAGAAGCAACTTCTACACAGTCTGCCAGTGAAACTAATCAAAAGGTTGAGGTAGCTACTACTGATAGGGGTGCTCAACCTGCCACCGACAAGCAAAATATAAATGAAAATAAGCCAGAGGTTACTGAAGTCAGTGAGCATCCATTATCAGGACAAGAAATCTCTATCACCCAAGGAAAATTCACATCCGACGATCAGGGCAATTGGTACTACACCAAAGACGGAAAAAATCTCACTGGATGGAATAATGTAGAAGATCGCGAATACTATTTCCAAGAAGATGGAAAACAGGTCAAAGGTCAATTTGTTGAGGTAAATGGAAAGAACTATTATTTAGACGACCATTCTGGTATGCTCCTAGTCAATTGCTACCTAGATAAAGATGGAAAACATTATCAAATTGATGAGAATGGGGTTGTGACAGAGAGAACCAAACTGCCTACAAACATTACTGGTGGACATTTTGAAGCCAATGATAAGGGGGAATGGTCTTATATCACTTCACAAGGTGAAAAATTGACTGGTTTCCAATATGTGGACGGGGTTGAACTCTATTTTGACAAAGATGGGAAACAACTCAAGGGTCAAGAAATCACAGTTGATGGAAAAACATATTACTTAGATCAAAACACCGGTGCCCTTCTCAAAAATTCTTACCGCAATTGGTCTGAGAAACAGATTATCCCACGGTATAAAACAAACTACATTTACCATACTAGTTATTTCAACCGAGATGGCATACGTGCCACAGGTCTCGTTAAAACAGCAGCTGGTTTCATTCACTATTTTGACGAGAATGGAGAACTGCTTAAGAATGTAGCGGTCAATGTAGGGGACACAACCTATGTCTTTGGTGAGGGCGGACGGCTAGCTCGAAAATCCTTTATTTGGGATAAAGTAGATTTCACCTTCCCTGAAAGGGTTAATTTTTATTATGGTGATGAAAAGGGCCACGCTGTTAAAGGACTTCAAACCATTGATGGTTACCAACTTTACTTCGATAAAAACGGTCGTCAAGCAAAAGATAAAATCGTTCAGATTGATGGTAAAACCTATTACTTTGATAAAACCAATGGACGTATGGTTAAAAATCAATGGGCCTCAGTCAATGTTGGTGGAATTAGTCCTGCATCAAAGGACTACCGTTCATACTATCTCGGAAATGATGGCGCTGCTGTGACTGGATGGCAAGATATTGATGGAGAACGCTTGTACTTCACTGATACCGGTATCTATGCTACAAATGGCATCTATTCAATCAATGGTAAGAACTATCTATTTGAAGAAGGAAAACTAGTCAAGGATGCTTACGGCGTTGTTGATAAGCCAGGGGCTAGAGTGAGATTTAAATATACCTACCGAACTAATGCAGATGGCGAAGTCCTAACTGGTAAACAAATCATAGATGGAACAGAATATGTCTTTGCTTCAGATGGTCAAGTTGTCGATGGTGTCATAGGTTATGACGGCAAACTTTATCTAGTCAAAGATAGTAAAATACAAAAAAACTATTTTGGAGCCTTTTTTTCTAAAAATCCAATTTTAGGTGGAATTAATTTCACTGGAATCTATGGAACTGATGAAAACGGTGTCCTCCTAGAGGGTGTCCAACGAGGCTTAGACGGTCAACTGCACTACTTCCAACCAAAGGTGGAAAGTATTAACAAGCCTACGTGGAAAGAAATCGATGGCAAGCGCTATCGTCTAACAAAATGGTATCTTCCTGAACACCACGCTGGTATGTACACCACTATTATCCTCACTAACGATACTTTGAAAGTCGATGACAAGACCTACACGATTGATAATGAGGGAGTTGCAACTGAGTTTACGGCCAAAAATCAATTTATTCGTGACGACTTTTGGAACTGGTACTACTACGACAAAGATGGGAAACTCCTAACAGGTCGTCAAACCATTGATGGTGTTCAGCTCTACTTTGATGCTAACGGTAAACAAGCTAAAGGTACTTTGATTGACATTGATGGTGACACTTACTACTTTGACAAGGATAGTGGGGCTATGTGGACCAATCGTAGTCTAACTCTCAATGGAATGACCTACGAAATTGATGACCAAGGCCGTGTGACATCGTCACTTCGAAATACCTTTGTTCAAGATAAAGATGGTGACTGGACCTACCTCAAAGATAAAGGACAAGTAGCTACTGGATGGCAGACTATTGATGGAATTCAACTCTACTTTGATGGCACTGGGAAACAAATCAAAGGTGAGCGTATCCTTATAGATGGGAAGTACTACTATTTCGATAAGAACAGTGGCGAACTCCTCCGTAATGCATTCCATTCCTTTAATTCATATATTCACTACTTTGGCAATGATGGAGCACAAGTTTTCGGCTGGTACACAATAAACGGTCACCGTGTTTACTTTAAAGAAGACGGTCTACAAGCTAAAGATAATGTCCTTTTAATTGACGGAAATTATTATTACTTCAATCAAGATGGCCAACTTCTTGTTAATGGTTCCGCTAAAACATATAATAGTTTATATCTTGCAGATTCAGAAGGAAAATTATTAACCGGTTGGAGAGAAATTGACGGTAAGACCTATTACCTAAATCCAAGCAAACAATATCGCTACTCTAACACAACAGAAACCATAGATGGCAAGACTTATCTTTTCGGTTCTTACGGAGAATTGTTACGAAATGACACTAACTACGGACACGCTTCGGATGAAAATGGACTCGTTCGAACAGGATTCTACCGTACTGATAAAGGATACCTCTGCTATCTTGAGCCAAGAGTAATCTCTTACTACCAACCAACTTGGAAGGAAATTGAGGGTAAGCTCTATCACTTCGAAAAATCAACTTCAATAGGTAAAGACCTTAACGGTTCTCCAATCACAACCAATGCATCGCTTGAAAAAGATGGCAAAACTTATGTCATTGATGAAAATGGTGTGGCGACTGAGAAAGTGAATTAAAGTGGAAAACGAGATATTTCTTCTACTTTAAGAAAACTTTAGGCTTTGCTTTATATACTATAACTCCTAAATCCAGGGCGCAGGTCCTGGATTTTTTTGTATTTTTAACTCTTGAGACTGCTAAAATTGTGATATTTGCCTTGTTAGTCACTTTACAATGTAATCGTTTTCTTATTTTTGTCTAAATTTCTTATATTTCCTTGAAAGTCTCTAAAATAGCGCTATAATAGGACTTAGGAAAAAGGAGGAAAAATTATGAAAGTACATTCTAATTTTACTGGACCTAAGTCCAAAAAACGTCTGATTGCATTCTCATGTGCAACTGCCCTTGCAAGTTTTGCCTTTATCGCAAGACCTGCCTTCGCTGAGGAAGCTAAAGCTGATAACGCATCAAACCTTGATGCAACTGCTACTACCACAACCAATGTGGAAACCACAGCAGACCTCGTCGAAACAAAGGTTGTCGAAGCTCCTGCTACTACTAAAAATCTAGGCACCACTGAAAGCACTACAAATGTCTCAGAACAAGCCACAACTTCTGTTGCAAGCTCTGAAACTGCCAGTGAGACTGCTTCAACAACTGCAAGCGAAAGTCAAGCACCTGCAGAATCAGCTACAGGCCAAACACGCGAAGCTGTAGCTACAGACCGAGCTGCCAATGAGACAGCTTCAGCTAGCGGAACTTCGAATGTTGAAACCAATGTCACTGGTGGTCAATACTATAGAGACGAATATGGCTACTGGCATTACAAAGATGCTAGTGGTAAAGACCTGACTGGACCTCAAACTGTTGATGGGGTTAAGGTATACTTTAGAGATAGTGGCGTTCAAGTTAAAGGGGAATTTGCTTGGGATGGTCACTATTATGACAAAGATTCTGGAGCTCTTGTTACCAATAATTTCGTTGAAAATTATGGACGAAGATATTACTTAGATGAAAATGGCAATAAAGCAATCGGTCCCAAAGAAATTAATGGAGCTTGGAATTATTTTGACGACTACGGTGAACAAGTTAAAGGTAGATTTGCTTCCGATGGCCGTTATTACGATGAAAACGGAAAACAAGTGGATTTCGGGACAAATCGCTATTTCGAATTAAACGGAGAATGGTACTATGCTGGAAATGATGGTGCTATTTTAAAGGGACCACAAACCATCGATGGCGTTAAGGTTTACTTCGACCAAGGAGGTGTTCAAGTTAAGGGCTATTTTGTAAAAGATAGTACTGACAAAAATGAACGCTATTATGACAAAGATTCTGGTGCTCTAGCTACTAACCAATATATCATCGCCTACAACCCCTACAGACATAGAAATGAACGTTATTATGTTAACGACCAAGGAATTCGGTTAACTGGTCCTCAAACAATTGATGGTAAACAAGTCTACTTTGATAAATACGAGGGATGCCAAGTTTTCGACAATTTTGGTGATGATGGTTACTTCTACGATCAGGACGGTAATCGTGTTGATCTTGGTGCCAATCGTTATGTTCAAATCAGGGACAATTGGTACTATGTCGGTAACGATGGAAAAATTTTAACCGGTGAACACATTATTGATGGCGCTCACGTTTATTTTGAATATGGAGGTGAACAGGTTAAAGGAAATTTTGACTATAAAAATCAATTTCACGATAAAGACTCTGGAAATTTAGTTACTAATCGTTTCGTAACAGTTAAAGACAAAAACTACTTTATTGGAGCAGATAGTAAAGCTATTAAAGGAGCGACCGTCATCGACAACATTGAATACTTCTTTGACGAAAAAACTGGCGCTCAGGTTAAGGGAAATTTCGCAAGTAACAAAAAATATTATAACAGTACTACTGGTGCACTTGTAACCAATAACTATGTCCAAGTCGGCAAAGACTGGTATTATGTTGGAAATGACGGTGAACGACTTAAAGGTTCTCAAACTATTAACAATGTTCCTGTATACTTTGATTCTTATAGTGGTAAGCAAGCTAAAGGTGACTTTGGTAATGATGACTACTTCTATGACAAAGATTCTGGTGCTAAAGTAGATTTGGGAAGAAGTCGTTATGTCCAAGTTAACGATAATTGGTACTATGTCAATGCTGAAGGAAAAATTCTCAAAGGCGAACAAAACATCGACGGGGTTCAAGTCAACTTTGATCCTTATAGCGGTATCCAGACCAAGGGAGACTTTGTTAATTCTAGAGGGCAACTGATTTCTGAAAAAAAACACAATACATATGAAAGACCTAGTAAATTCTATGATAAAAACTCCGGTGCTCTTGTAAAAAATCAATACTTCAATAATAATGGTAAATGGTACTATGCAGATGCACAAGGGAACATCCTAACAGGCCCACAAACCATTGATGGGGTACACGTTTACTTTGACTCATATGGAGTACAAGCTAAAGATGCAATCGCAGAAGGTTACTACTACGACAAAGACTCTGGTGCTCGTCACGAAGCCCCTCGTAAGCAATTTATAAAGGCTGGTGGTAAATTATACTATCTTGACGATGATAATAAGATAAGTTCTGGTTATAAAAAAATTGACGGTAAGGATTATTTTATTACAGGATATGGGGAAGTTTTAAGAGGAGAATTCGGACCTTACGGTTACGAACCATACTATGATAGTGAGACTGGGGCTGCTGTACGACAAAGAGGTTTTGTTAAATCTGGACGTGACTGGTACTACCTAGATGACGAAGGAAATAAAGTATTAGGACTTGCCAAGATAGATGGCAATCTCTATTATTTCAGTAATCCCGTCGCAACAAAATACCGCATGGGCGAACAAGTTAAAGGAAAGCTAGTGAAACCCTATGCATTCTTCAACTATAACCGTTCACCGTATGACAACCCAACTTACTACTTCGATGCTGAAACTGGTGCTGCTGTAACTAATCAATTCGTTAATTGGAAGGGCAATTGGTACTACTTCGGTAACGATGGTAAGGCTCTTCTCTTTGATCAAGTTATCAATGGTCAACACCTCTACTTCGATTATGAAGGTAAGCAAGTGAAGGGTGATTTCGTTACAGACTACAAGGGAACTCGTTACTACGATGACAACTCTGGTGAGCTCGTCACCAACCAAACACGTACCATCAATGGTGTGACTTATCATTTTGATGAAAATGGACGTGCAAAGCAATTGTAAAAAATGTAAGAAAATCGACTAAAATTTTCTCACAAGACATCTAAACTAAAGGAAGTTGATTAATTTCAACTTCCTTTTTAAGCATTTTCTTTAATCACATATCAAGAATAAAAGTACAAAATCAAGACTCCAATTTTGTACTTAGGTTAAAAAATAGATCAAAAAAGGTCCTCCCCCAACCTATAGGGAAGAACCTCTTTTTTTGAAGACTAATTTTTTATTTTAACTAACTATTTAGAAGAAGGGAAGGATTCTCTTTGTTATTAGTCTTCTTTCTTACGACGACGGCCCAAAAGACCTAGTCCAAGACCTGTAATCAAGGCTGACAAACCTGTCACTTCTGCAATATGTCCACTTTCTGTTCCTGTCTCTGGTAGAACTGCTTGTTCTTGAGGTTGAGCAACTTGTGGAGTTACTTCTTCAATAACAGTTGGACTTACTGGTTGTTCTGGTTTAACTGGTTGTTCTGGCTCCTCTGGTTTCTTAGGTGTTGGTACCTTAGGTTGTTCTGGAGGAGTTACAGGTTTATCAGGAGTAACCGGAACATAAATGATTGGTGTATCTTTACCTGGATCCTCTGGTGTTACAGGTGTTCCTGGTTGGATTGGTTGACCTGGTTTCGTTGGATCTTTT